>VOFG01003837.1_pt1 | contig 34759 bp, 56 predicted proteins | sample 5384171 | NCBI WGS metagenome assembly VOFG01 (sample SAMN12384726, study PRJNA508395) | human gut metagenome | isolation source: healthy gut F | host: Homo sapiens
AAGTATGCGCGTGCCAGCCATTTGTCAGAATAAGCTCTGCTTGTAAAAACATCTTCTATTGACATACGCTCATCAAATAGATAATCAGAGTCCAAGTAATCGGAACATGAACTGAGGGTAAATCCTATCCCTATTATAAATGATAAAATAATGTATATTTTCTTCATAATGTCATTGCGTGTATTATAAATTAACGGATATTCCTAAAGATAAATTTTTGCTGAGCGGATATCTCTTTCCATCCGTACTTCCCATTTCCGGGTCCCATAATTTGAATGCAGACCATGTGAGTAAATTGGTGCCAACAAAGAAGATACGGACAGTGTTAAAATGTACCTTATTTACCAGCTGGGTTGGTAGCGTATACCCTACTTCTACAGTCTTTAAACGTAGATAAGACCCGTTGCGTAACCAATAAGTAGATTGCTGATAGTTATTAGAATTAGGTCCGTAGGATAGTCGGGGATATTCAGCATTCGGATTCTCTGTAGCTGGATCACCAGATATATCTGCTGAAATCCAACGATTGGAATTAGCCATCTCTGACAGGACATTTCCCAGCCATCTCCCAACTTGAACATATGGACTGTTGAGCCATCGATAAAATAAGTTGATTTTCCGGCTCCCTGAAAGTGCAGATTCACATCTAGACCTTTCCAGTTTGCAGCTATTCCGAATCCATAAATAAGATTAGGTTTGGTCGTTGCACCGATTGCGACTTGGTCATTACCGTCAATTTTACCATCACCATTCACGTCTTTATATTTAATATCACCAGGCATTACTTTATAACCATCGAAATCTTGTACCGGACTATTACGGATATCATCATAGTCTTTAAACAACCCTAAAGATATCAATCCTCTTGCTTGATTTACACGATGTCCTTTTTTGCATTTTATACCAGTAGTAGTTGTTTTCTTCATCTCTATCTACTATTTCATTTTTTGCTATAAGTGATATTACTACGTATTGTTAAGCCAACAGCTCCCAGTTTCTGGCGGAAAGTGAAATGTCCGTCAAAACCTTCAGAAGTCACTTTTCCAACATTGGCACTAGGATTACTTTCTAAACCGACTATCCCCGGCAAATATTCGCGTAACATATAGATTCCTTCGCGTTTCTCATTAAAATAGTCAACAGAACCGGATAAGTTGTCATTGAAAAAGAGAAGTCAATACCGAGGTCATGCTTTGTTGCAATTTCCCATGTAACGTTAGGCGAAGATAAAGAAGAATAGCGCATACCACCATAATATCTGTCAAACGTGTAATCTCCAAAGTTGTATCCACCAGTGTCTACAGTTTTGTCACCATCTTTTTTAGTCATTGTTTCAATATCATAAAGGTAGGGGAAACGAGTATTTCCCAAATTGTCGTTACCTACTTTACCGTATGAATATCGAATTTTGAACATGTTCATCCATTTAAGATGTTTTTTATCAAAGACTCCTCAGCTATGTTCCAAAGCTCCTGAGATGGCAGGGAAGAAACCAAACCGATGTCCTGCTGCGAAATTCTCCGAACCGGTATATCCGAAATTGAAATCAATGAAATAACGATAATTCCAGTTATAGGTAAATCGTCCTGCCAATCCTTGATTACGTCTGGCAATACCTTGTTTAAGATCATCTCCAAGGCCTACCGTTTTTATTTTTGAAGACTGGTTATATTTTAATGTTCCTCCTAGATGATGATGTTTGAATCCTCGGCTATAATGTAACTCTGCTTCAAAGAATTCATTTCTAAGGCCATCGGAACCGCTCTCTTGAAACATCTTTCTTTCTTCAGCTACACGGTCATAATCGAGGGTTCCGTCTGTTGCGCGGAAACGTTTTGCCTTCCACTGTTCCGGCCATTTTCTGCGGTTAATCCAGTTGTTATTTTCTGTGTCATATCCGAAGCGTCCCACGAATCTAAGTCCTTTGGTGATGAAATCAAGTTTCTGCTCTAAGGTTACATTAGTCTGGATATTATTCTTCCAGTTTTCCCGATAACCAGTCATTGTAGCTTGAACCCATGGATTAAAGCGATCTCCATTGTCATTTCCATAGGCTGGTACGTATCCATTAGAATATAATTTAGGAACCATAATGGCATTATATCCCATAAGAGCCTGTCCAAATAGCATCACTGCCAACTCCTGAATCATTGGCCTTTTGTAATGAACCTGAAACACCGACTTTTAATAGAGTTGATTTAGTGATGTCTATATCTACATTCATGCGGTAATTCCAACGACGGAAATTTGCATTTGTATTGTAATCTTTCAAAAGCTTTTATCTACTTTGTACATACCTTGTTGGTCAAGATAGCTTCCTGATACATAGTATCGTGCTGTATTACCACCACCGTTCATGCTTAGTGTGGCACGAGTGCTCCATGAACCTTTTCGTAGTAATTCATCTATCCAATTAACATTGGGATATAAATCAGATCTAGTCCTAAACGGAATATTTCCAATTCGTCCGCTTTATATAGCGGCTCAAGATTACGTGTGATTTTAGCTTCATTTGCCATGGAAGCATATGTGTATCCATCTACAAAGTCAGGAACTTGGGTGAGCATATTGTAGAACGTTTCCGCTTTTTGCACTGATATTAATTTTCCCGGCTTTACCGTGTTTGGTTGTGATTAATACTACCCATTTGCACCTTTGGAACCGTAAATAGCAGTAGCTGATGCATCTTTTAATACGGAAAAGATTCGACATCTTCTACATTTATTTCATCCAGACTACGTTCGAATCCGTCAACGAGAACTAATGCGGAATTACTGGCTCGAAAGTTGAAATACCACGGATCCAGAATTCAGAAACACTACCCGGCTTTCCGGAAGTTTGCATCGCTAAGATGCCCGGTACATTACCTGCCAGGGCATTAGCCATAGAACCTGAGGGATTTGCTTTTAAGACATCTACATCCACATTAGTAATAGCACCTGTTACAGTCAACTTCTTTTGGGCACCGGTACCCGTGATTACCACCTCGTCAATCTCTCTAGCACTTGCTTCTTTCATTGTGACATTGACAGTTCGTTGCTCTTTGACTAATACTTCTACTTTTTTCAAAGCCTATATAAGTAAATACCAATTTGTGGTAGGGTGGCATTTTAATACTGTATTTGCCATTCAAATCAGTAATGGCACCTAAGCCGGGTATATTACTTATTGATACATTAACCCCAATCATGGGCTCTTTATTTGTATCAGTTACGACACCTGTTACTACAATGCTTTCTTGTGCCAAAGCACTGGTAGAAAGTCCAAGCAACAACATGCATATAAATAAAAAGTTTTTCATCATATAAATGTATGTGTTAATCATGTATTATTCTTCGTAGCCAATTTTGCGAATACGGCGGTTTTCACGGTCACCTATAAAGAAACATTCTCTTTCTTCATCGTATACGATTCCTTCAGGATGATTGAAGCGTGCTTCTTGGCGTAAATCACCATCATTATATCCGGAAGTTCCATTACTGCCTCTACCAGCAAATGTCGTTACTCGACCTTGTGGTGTTAAGATACGGATACAGTGGTTTTCTCTATCACAGAAATAAAAGTCATATTCATCGCTGCTCCCTTTGTATGCTGGATTCTTTACGAATGTACCTTGTCGGGGAGCATGCATGCGGGCTTTTACCAACTCCATCTACCCAATCTTTGGCACCCTGCTGACCACAAACAATATATGGGGTGGTAAGGCGCTTTGTCTTCCAGTCATAATCAGAACGTAAGATGTAATGTTGATTAACTACTACAATGTATGCATAGTTTCCGCTAGGGTGGAATTGGATATGAAACTCCCATCCACTATCTTGTATCGTAAACAAAGGGGTAGTTTCCTGAGTTGTAAAATCATATCGAAACACTTGACCAGCATTCCATGAATTGAAATATAATTCTCCATTTATAGGATGAGTTTCTGCACCATTACAGTTTTGACCTTTTGTCAATTCTGTTATAACTTTGAATCTGATTCACGTGTAAGAATATAATTGTTCGGTCTATCATTATTATTTTGGTCATTGGTAATAATCATGCTGTCAGGCTTCATGTGTCCAGCAGATGGTACGTACTTTGCTTAATCCACTATATACGGTACTTACATATTCTTTTTCAAAGTCAATCAAACGGGTAGGGTGCTGTTCACCCACTAGATATAAATGATTGTGATTTTGGGATCAAAGGACAACCAAACAGCACCTCCAAAGCCACCACAATCATCAAAAGGTCCATCTTTTAAATCATATTTGGTGTTTTTCCATCATACATTGTTCCTAGAAATGTTGTAACAAGCATCTTCTTTTTGATATACAAACTTCTCATTGGCTTCTGTATTTGCAATTTCTTCACCTTCATCGTTGAGAATACTTAATTTAATATCTCCATCATAAGGCCTTTAGCTGGCACAACACAGTAGAGGCTTTTTCCTTTTGCTCCTACAACTTTGGAGTCTTGTCCACCGATAGTTACCTTTATTTTAGAAATATCACTTAGTTTTCTCCATACAAGAGCATTCGGGTTCCAAGTCCTCCCTTCTTTTGGACTGAATTCAGAAATGACAACAGGCTTATTCGGATCAAAATCTCCTGTTGCGTCATCATTATCTTTGCAACTTGCAAAGATAAGTGTAATGTAAAGCCAGTACTACCCATTGAGTGTACTGACAGCAACTTTTGGTCTTACTTTTCATTTTCATAATACATTGGATTTTATTGGTAAAAATATTTGTATGCATTTTTACAGATTATTTTGAATTCTTATTCACTAGTACTTTCATCCAATATCCTCCGATTACAGAACGAGCCTTAAAAACCAGTCATTTTGCCTGTTTTCGTATCATGCCAATCACTGATAGGTACTCGTGAAGTCGTTTCATTGATATATTTATAGAGAGGATTTATAAACTGTTCGAAAGTAGCCTGGTCCGGAGACATAGTTGCAGTCCACATAATCCAGTCAGACTTTGTATACTCTTTGCGGGAGTCCAATGGCAATCCAATCCGTAAGGATTCTGTTTTGTCAAATAGTAACTTACTTCCTTGTCGATTACATTATTGGGGAACAAATTCAGATTCCACATCTTGTCCCAAATCATATTATATTTTGGCTCCAGGTATTCTCACGGTCGAAAGCAAGGCGGTAATGATTCACCTTCATTTGCCATTTCTTCCCATTTCACCGCCATTTTCTTGGCTATACCTGCATATTTCTCTGCAACATCATATAAACCAAGCATATGCGCCATTTCGCTATATCCGGCTACACCCAGGATCGCTTTTACTGAAAGATTGGCATTATGGGCCCAATGACCGGCGAAGTCATCCGTGCATAATTGGTTCTCCGGGTCCTGTCCAAACCGTGTACACCCTTGATCTAATCTTCTATAAACAAGCATATTACATCGATCGATGTTGTATTTGTGTTGTAAAAAAGAAGATTTTCCTTATGCTTTCAATTATTTTTTTATCAAGAAAATAGAGGAGTAATTTAGTTATAGTTCAGACTAGATGTATTTAAGTATAATTTTACAAATGAGTGTAATGCTGACAATAACATTTTTAATAATGACAATAAGGGAAAGTAAGTAATTGAATTGTTTCATTAATTTAAATAGAATGTTTAAGAGACACTTATAGCAGTAGCCTAATGGAGTTGTAATTTTGAAGATAAGATTTTTGAGGAAGAAAAAATAAAAGTGCTACTTGAAATAAATGGTTAGATTCTTTTTTGAATTTGCTGCTGTTTACTAATTGCATATTTATAGAAATATTTCTTATTCATATAACATTCATGCTTTATAGAAATAGATTTTTTCCACATTAAGAGAAAATCTATTTCTATAAAGTTAAAGAGATATTCTGAAAATACCAACCAAGATTATTCTAACCTAGCTATCCCTCCATTAGCGAAGCCCCGCTTACTTGTGCTCCCATTGAAGCTGGTTCACTGGATTTCCACATTTCACCCCACCAATAATTGCAATACATCGCTGGGTAAGCCGCATGATTCAAATTCATGCGCAAAGTTTCAACATTATTTTTCAGAAAGGTTATCAAATGTTTGCCTATAGAACTAGATGCCTCGTCTAATGCAAGGTTCACTGCATATGGAATATAAACAGACTTAAAAATACTTTGGTCCATACTGCTGCCTTCGTCACGTAAAATACCATTTCGTAAGCAACGATCGCTTGTAGCGGCATAGTTGATCACTTGTTTTCTTTTGTCCATGTATTTACTTTCTTGTGTGATATGGTATAGTTGGCGACAGGCTTCTCCAAATGTTCCTGTGTATAAGTCAGAGGTGGTTCCTCCACTCGTCCATCGGCATTATACGAATTATTGACCACATACTCGTACAACTTCTTTGCATCAGATAAATAATTTCCATCTTCATATCGTTGATAGAGTTTAGCAGCTACCAGACAACCCGAGAATTAGTGCAAGCATTGTTGCGTTTGGGTGGTATTCCATGGAAGTCCCGTACCTTATCATCTGTCCATGCTCAGTAATAATGTATTTTGTCGTATACAATTTTAGCGGTTTGCGCAAATTTTCGTCACCTGTTGCTTCGGAGAGATGTATCAGAGTAAGGCAAATCCAGCACATGTCATCAGTAAAGTCATTTAGGAAGCCGGTTTCATCTGATGGATTACGGTGGTAGTGTTAGCGTGTGGTTGGCATACCAGCGTTCAAAATAAGTGCGGTAAGTAGCAGCCAATTGCTTATTTGTGTCTTTAATACGTTTATAGAGTAAAATCACTACATCCATAGCATGCGCTTGTTGCCAGTAGATATAAGTCGATTCGTCCGACATATCTTTGGTGTACTCCAAAATGTACCTTTACTTTTATTCATGAATTGCTCTATTAAGACATATGTACAACTGTCGGCAAGAGTTGCCCAAGAAAAAGGGACAGTGGTTTCAGCAGGTGTAGCAATTACTGTTACTGCTGACGAACGATGACCATAGTTATCTATTGCTATGGCAGAAATCTCATATGTTCCGTACTGTGGCAATTGTAATGTATAGTTTCAGTTTTCCCAATTTGCTCCTTGAATAATTTGTTTCCCGTTATGTGTACCGCCATTCTTTTTTGCAAATAAGAAAGTTCTACACCGAGTAAATTAGGAGTATTCGGATTTTGCCATGTGATCAGTAGTTGATTAGCAATCTGTGTAGATTTTGCCTCCAAGTTAGTTATTGGAGAAACTGTTATTTCAGGTTCCTTGTTCCTTTCATCATTTGTCTCCAGTAATTATCGTTTCCTCCTTCTCCGCAGGAGATAGACAAACAAATTAAGCAAATTATGAATTGAAGTAAATAATAGGTCTGTGCGAATTGTTTCATAATATAAAAGTTTTTAGAAGTTGTTGAAAATTGTTTCCAAATATTTCAGTCTTGCAATATACCAAGACTTTATGTATTCTGCTTCCTCTTCGGGATTAGCATATCCATACATAGAATATCCTGTCCACCGTTGGCGATCTCGTTCCAATGCGCCTGATTCCACAATCTGTCTTTTATAGTAATCTACTTTAGAAGCCAGGTTTGCCGGGCTGAGAACATTATCTTTAACCGCCATCAAGCGTTCGTATATCCGGCGTTTGATATTGTTCGGGTTCTCGTTCATAATTCTCTCAAAGGGGCGGAAGTATTTGGAACCGGCATCATTACGGAGTATTAGCCCGTTGTCAAAACCAAGACCTTTTTCGGGATCAAGGCTTAATGGCATCCCAAGTGCGTCCCAGTGTACCATCCAAGTCCCAGGGCTGAATAATGAACTTGGGTAATAAAGTGAGATTTACATTGTATATACCCCAAAAAACATTTCGTCCTGTGTTATCATGCTCGACAGCCGATTAATAAAGATAAAATAATCAATCAGAGAGGAAACATCCAGTCGCTCTTCATATTGGGCGGCAAATTCTTCTTTTGATGCTGCAGCGAAGAACTGGATAAGATCGGAAAGATATTTAAATTCGATTTCACCCACCTCGTCCGGATAATCGGACTCAAATCCCTGCCATGCCTGTTTGGAGTTACTATATGGAGTATTGATTCCTTGTAATTTACATTCATCCGTCCATTCTTTACCCTTATAGAGATAACCACCTTTCTTTTTTCATTTTCAACTGCTTACGATCGATACGATCGCTTAAAATATACAAACCATGGTAAGCTCCGTCCAAGATCATTTCTACAGGATAGCCATGTGTAGCATTCACAGCCTCAGGGTTCTGTATTACTATAATATAAAGTGTTGAAATCGTTCCAAAGATCAAAACAAACACGATTGCGCATTTGCTACAATCCAGCCACATAGCATCCAGTATCCATGATTGATCTTCTCGCAGACCTAATAGCTTTGCGTCTTGATTTTCATTCGTTTGACGGTTTTTCAATTTAAAACTGAAAGACTTCTTGGCATAACGTAAAACCTCCTGCTCCACGAAACTCGATACCGGCATAGCTCTCAAATCGTAAGACAGAGTTGTTGGTGCGCCGTTTAGGATCAGTCAGCACTATGTCACACGGGCGTTTATTCTCATCCTCAATACCTTCAGGAGCAGAGATCTCAATCACGGGGAACACCAGTTACAATCAATCGACAAGACCTAATTTTATCAATAGTATTGTTACCTGCTTCCATTTCTATATTTTGTCCGGGATTCAGGCTCAGTGCTATATTCTCGCCCGACTTAATTTTCTTATCTCCGATCTTGATAAAGTCGACTCCAATGCCGCCAAACTCAACTTTTGACCTTTTAGGGTTGTACGGCATCCATATCTATAGGTAGATAATACGAATTGTTCACATAATCCACGCTGTAGTTACTCCGTCGATAGTCAGATTCAACAAACGAAGATAATCTTCTTCTCCTTCTATAGACGATTGCATAACGGTAATTCCTTTTTTTCTTCTTTTCCCGAGATGATTGCAATCCGTCCATTTCTTGGTAAACCGGAAGTGTTTTTTGACTTTGATTCGAACCTTAGTGATACCTATCCTCCGGGAAGAAGGTGAGAGCGTCATCCAATCGCAATGTATACTTGATTGCCATGCGCCGCCTGAAGATACGTTGACTTCTTGTTCACCGCCTTCTATCGTCATTGCTACTTGATAAATGGATAGAGAAAATGGTAAAGTAGTGTACACATCGTTTTCCTTATCCGAAGAACAGGCTGCAAGCAGACTTAAAATCAATAAAGCCGGTAGTATTTTATAAAGATTCATAATACAGATCTAAAATTTAAATGTATATCCTGCGCCAATCACATGTCCATTTGCTTCATCCTCATCTGCATGATTCTGATACAAATAGTAAAAATCAAGTCCGTGGTGTTTGCTCAACTTCCATTCTACACCTAAGGTCCAGCGTGTTTTGTCAATCGCCCCTTTATCGTTAAGCAAATGAGTCAATTCGCACGAAGCGTAAGGAGTGAGACTGCATTTAGGTATATTGTATGTTGCTTGCAGACGAGAACGAAGCACGTTCTTTCCTTTACCTTTCACGTATTCATCGTCTTTAGGACTACCATCGTCACCATCAAACTTTGATACAGACTGACTGGGTCGATAGGTATATTGCCAACGCTCCCGAAGTGAAAATGTGAATCTATTTAAACCTCACTTTTCCGTTAGTTGGAAATAGAAACGGTGTTTGGGTTGCCAATATTCAGGGATAACATTCCCTTTGTTTGTAATTTCAGAAGGGTGATTATAATAGATGTAAGTGTATGCTGTTGCGGCTTTCAGCCAGTTTGTTATTTTATATGCTACACCTGCCGATCCCGACCAACGTCCCACTTCGCTTAACTTGTCGCGTGAACGGAACTCTCCTTCCAGCGAAATATCAAAGTCCCGGAATAATCTTTTTCCATCCCCACACTGGTCCATAGACCCAAATCGTCTTTTTGTGCTTGTAAAGCAAAAAAAGATACAAGACAAAACAAACCTGCCAAAAAAGTTTCTTATTCATTTCCACGTGGTATTTTTGGTTAATGTATCAATCGTATTTATCTCATTTGTCATCGGTTCATAATAGATTTTAAGCATGGCGGCATCGCGAAGAAAGTCAATGTACCCAACTTCCACCCGAATAATTTTCAGTCCGGTACGCGCTTTAATATCTGCAATCAATTCTTGTTCACACGAGGATTTGATAAGTTCGATTCGATCATAGAGTATCAGTTTACATGAAACATGCTTTAGCCACCGATTACTCTCACACAACCAGATACATAATACAAACAATAAATTAGCTCCTATTAGTCCGCCATAGTTTACTTCCACGCCCAACGCGTTTATTACTGATATGGCGATAATAGCAAACAGATAAGTCATCTGTACAGGCATGGACTCAGTCCGATAACGGATGATACCGAAAATAGCAAATAAGCCGAGGAGAGCAAATCCGACCTTTAACTTTACACTACTCCAGCAGAAATATCATCAAGAAAATGCTGATACTTATTAATGTGAAGGTGAAGTGATAATCTCTCCGCTTGCTCTTTGGATAATAGAAAAGGTGGATAATAATGCCTGTTACCAAAAAGTTGAAGCAAAAGCGCAGCAATAACTGCAAAAGTCACCACCGTCTATGAGTGGAGTTTCTATTATATCAAGAAAATCTAATTCATCCATATATAAGTATGTTTTTATATTGATCATTAATATACTCCCATTTTATTCAGCATTCGTAACTTTGGTTTCAGCCGATTTTATTTTAAATGTGACATCTGTAAGTGCTGACCCTATACAATATTTGGAAAATCGGAAGATTGTATATGTAGTTTTACGTAGTATCTCTTTAATAGGTGAAGAATTGTGTCCATCTCGTTTCAGCCTCAATGATAACAATGTTATCCAACTTGATATTTTTCCACTTGTAAGCAACAAAATGTTACTCCTGTATCAATTGTAAGGCGCTCGGTTTTATGTTTATTGACAAGTAATACGGCGAAATGAGTTTTCAAGCAAAGGCAGAAGTTGTGATTGCTCCTTACCCAGGCATGTTATTGACGTAAAAATGCTTCACCACCCACTGTCTTTGATCGTGTCAATACTCCTGATGCGGATTCTCTTCTTGTCTGTTCTTCCTTTATTATTTTTATTTTCACTTCAAAAATGTGAGATCTGAATCTACGTATGTGCGTATACGGATTTTCTCCCATTTGAGCCAAATCCATTCTGATGAGTTAGATACATGTCACGATCTGCTGTATCTAAGTAAATTGTATGATAAGCAATATTTATCACCGTTCTTTTGAACGCGGTAGTCATGTCCGGCAACAAGAAGTATCTCTTTTAATGTTCAAAAAAGATATTTTGGTATCAGTACGTTTCATCGAAACTTTATGCCACTCATTTCCTCCAAAGATATATAGGAATATATTCCTTGAGTGTCTGCAGAATCTCGGTCATGTTAAAGATAGTATTAGAATAAAAGGGAAGGTAACTTCAAAGGTTAAGTTTCCTTCCCTTCTTTTTTAAATTAGCATCGTATTAGTCCCATTCAATAGCCTGATCTTTATCAGGTATCTGAGCAATAATGTTGCGCTGCATGGAGATAGTACCTTCAAACCGAAACTTTATTCTGGCTCCCGGCGCTAAAGTATAATCTTCAAATTCATAGTCAACATCACGAATCATAACGGTACGTCTCAATAAATAAGGGCGGACAGCATCCATCTCTTCTTCGATATAACTACTAGCTCGGGTATTTATTTTAAAACCATTGTTTTCGGGTTATCACTTGTCAACTCCACAATGTTAGTATTCCGGAACAAATGGGCTATGATTTTGTAGTTTCTACGGTCTGTCGGCTTTTCGTCAATTGTACCTGCATGAAGAATATAGTTTCATCATCAATAGCATAAGTTACTATTTCACTTTTCACCAATGGCTCATTTCTCCCTGCCTGTCTATCTACCAACTTGCCAGTTGCTGCGTATGTACCGAATAATCATTAAAGGCATGACATGGAGTAATGCTTTGCGATAATGCTTACGATAATTCGGTTTGTATTCACCATTTGGGGCGTCTTTCCAATAGTCAGCGGTAATACCCACTTATCAACTAAATCCAGTCAGTCAGATCAAACTCTATATCAAGATAGCCTACATTTTCTCCCAAATTTTAATCTGCACGGTTTCAGGGAAAAGAGTAATGTTTAGAGGGCATTTCCTATACCAAAGGTCTTCGCGACTGGAAAAAGCGAGCTATGTTTAGTGTTCGCAAGGTATCCGCGTCAATCCCAATTTTTACGGTTATCGCGATCGTTTTTAGTCGATCCGTTGACAAGGATAGGCAATCTATAGGTTGTTTTCTCCGTTTCGCTATAAAGACAGGTTAATTCTAGTTACCTCCATTGCTGTTAATCGGTTGCTTTGAATGAAATATAGTGCTAAACTGCTCCTCTTTCCATTCGTCATTACAGGCACTGAACATCACTAATACAATTAGTGAAAATAGTAAATATATATTCCTTTCATATTTATTACCATGTTTAAGATTAATCATTGTACGTCAGCCTGGATTCTGAGTCAGGCACGCTTATTACGTTTTCAATTCGCCATGTGAAATCGGCCAAAACCACATTTTATCCAGAGAACGTATGAACAAAATTCCAAAACAGCAATCGGTGTATGGAACATTTTCCTGGACTTGATTGCAACCCGATTCTGCATCTTTTCCAACGGCGGGATATCATAGTGTCAACTCTATTTGTCGTTCGCAAGTTTCAGATAAATACGAAAACATCCTTGTCTGCATATATTGTTATCGAAATCGGCACACCAGCACGCATACGTACAGGCTTAATTCCCGCTTTTCTCATTTCGGAACGTGATGAATGGAATGAGTCTTAGTTCCATCCCAAGATGGAATATCATATGTACCTTCACTACTTCATTGATAGCTCCAGCATACATCAACAAAATGTCCGCATAGCGAATTGCCATCCCGGCTTTATATCGAAGGTTGTCGATACTGTTATTTTGATAGGCGTCATCAGGATGCACATACTTCATCCTCCTATACCCGTGCACCAGCAAAACATACCTGCATTATATCCATCCCTTTTTCCGCGATATTATAAATATTTGTTTATTTCTATCTGCAATTTCTTTTTCATTACCTAAATACCAATAAGCTTCCGTTATAAAAGCTGAAGCATAGAGCGTGGTTCTCGGTCGGCATATTGCAAGGAAACTCCAACAACAAGTGGTTTATGTTCTTCTGCAGTAGTCGTGAAACCTGTAGCACGCGGACGAGTGTCTAAACGATGATTGTTATTATATTCTGGTACATTTCGCATATTCAGAGTTCATACTGGACAATTGCTTCCGTCGTTCATATAGTAAGCATCCACAATCTTTGAGTCAGCCCACTTGTATTCCATCCGGTAGCGGTAAGTGGTAACTGGTGAACCACCATATCCCTGATACTTTGCCCTCCAATATTTCTACCCCGGCTAAAAATTAATTCAGGATTACTTAATATATCTATTTGACCATTGAATACAGAACGGTAAGATTCGGGTGGGTCAATGTCTTTCCAACCTTCTGGATAATTGGCATTGCTATATACTTCATGATATGGGGATTGATTGTTGCCGGTTCCGCTGGCGAATCTGTTGTACGTCTATCCCATTTGTATGTAACTCCTTATACCCCTAAATCCATGACATCTTTAGCGGCAGCAACAGCTTTTTGCCCATTTTTCGCTATATTCAGGGAAAGCAAGCGATTTTGTCATCTACCAATAGTTGGGCGAATTCATCATTGTTACCATTAGCTAGTGGGCTGGCAGCATAAATCAACGCTAGTGCACGAGCAGATCAAAAGCTGCTCCACGAGTTGGGCGGGCGGCAGAATTCTGACCTCTTGTTAGAGCCAGATCCTTAGCTGCCAAAGCCATTTCCTGACTGATATAATCAGCAATCTCCTCATAAGGTGCACGTGGAGTAGCCAGTTCATCGTAGGATGCGTCATAATCAAGTCCGTTATCTGGCAATAAAGGTACCGGACCATATCTGAAGCAATAACCAATAGTAAGCAAAAGCTCTGACAAAAGCGGGCTTGTGTTTTTTTTATAGTCAAGCCGTTCGGCTTCACTTTCAAATTTATCGTTCATGTCGACATACTGAATAAAAATAGTAGCTTGTCGGATTCCTGATAACATCTTTCCCACATACCTTGTTTAGTATTCTCATCATACAATCCTTCTTTTAAATTCATTATATGACAATTCACCCTCTTTGGATTCTTGTATGGAACCGTCATCATCACCGTAATACATATCATCCGCAAAACAATGTGGAGTGACTCTTTTTGTTGCAAACATCAGCACAAGCATCGCTTGAATAACTGAACGCATTTGCTAACCAGGCTTCTGTTTTATCTCTGTCCGTAAAACTTTTCGATGGTTTCGATCTCTAAAATATAGTCAGAGTCTAAATAGTCAGAACAGGATTGTATGCTTCTAAAAACTGATATCAATAGAATATATAGTTTTTTCTTCCATGTTGTTTATTATTTATAAATTACACTTATACCCATAGTTATCGATTTTGTTAACGATATGATTCCCCTCTGGGATCGCCCATTTAGGATCCCAAGTGGAACTAGACCATGTCAAGAGATTTGTTCCCACCAAAAAATACGGATATTATTAAAAGTGCATCTTGTTAACAATTGATTTGGGGAGTGTATAACCAACATCAATTGTTTTAGTCGAAGGTAACGACCATTTTTCAACCAGAGTGAGTTTGGTAGTTATTATTTGGCATTGTCACCTTGGTAGCTCAAACGTGGATACGAAGCATTAGGATTTTCATTGGCAGGAATACCTAATGTTTCAAACTGTATCAGCATCTACCCATCGGTTGTCCAGCATACCTTTTAAAAAATATTTCCCCATTCGGCTTCTGTCAAAGGCCCATACACTGCCATAAGTTAGAAAATGTTGATTTACCTGCTCCTTGAAAGTGGACATTCACATCTAAACCTTTTCCAAGAGGTGATGCCACCTAAACCATAAATCAGATTTGGGCGGCTAGTTGCACCGATAGCTACCTGGTCTCCATCATTGATCACACCATCACCGTTAACATCTCTATACTTGATATCTCCCGAGTTTGTACCTTTCCCCAACTTTGTGTCAGGCTATTGCGGATATCATCGTAATCTTTAATAATCCTTCTGCGATTAATCCCTTGCATTGGTCCACACGATAGCCTCTTTGCATCTGATAGGCATATACATTATTCTCCTCATCTCTTTCAGTACTTCATTTTTACTATGGTGATGTGCACGTACAGTTAAGTTCACGTCATTGATTCTCTGTTTATGAGAAGTGTCCATCGAAACCTTTAGAACCTTACAGCACCTACATTTGCTGCGGATTATGCCCGTTCAAACCGACAATCTGAGGAAAATAGTTACGAACCATATAAATTCCGGTACGTTTTTCATCGAAATAGTCGATCGTTGCAGTAAATTTATCATTAAACAATGCAAGGTCTATACCTAAGTCATTCTTTTCAGCAACCTCCCAAGTGATACCATTGGAGGCTACATCTGCAAATCCTAAACCACCAAACGAATAACTTGAAGGATATTGTGCCCAATCGTATCCTCCATAAATAATCTCATTATCCCCGTTTTTATAACGGTCTGCAATAGTATAAAGATAGGGGGAATCGCGTTTGACATTATCATTACCTACTTTACCATAAGAGAAGCGAACTTTAAACATATTCATCCATTTCAAATGTTTTTTGATAACGGTTCTTCAATATTCCATGCAAGAGAAAAAGCAGGAAAAACCAAAACGGTCGTCTCTTTGGCAAGTTTTACTCATTATAGCCAAAATTAAAATCAATAAAATAACGATAATTCCAATTTGCTACGTCCGGCCAAATCTGATTACGTTTGTTAATACCAGTCTTCAAATCTTCTCCTAAATTCTGGTGTCTGAATGTAAGAGTCTTGTGTATACTTTATAGTAGCGCTAGGGTGATGAGAACCAAAAAAGAACGATCCCAGTTTAGCATCATGTCTAGGAATTCCCGACGATTACCGCTAGAACTGCTTTCCTGTTTCATGTTCTGGAGAACCACTCTCTCTCGATCTTCTTCCATCTTAATTCCAGTTTCCCGGATCTCTGGCACGTTCTGCCAACCATTGTTCTGGCACTTCAGACGACGGATCGTATTTTGTTGTTGCTGTCATAGCCAAAACGCCCAACGAACTTTAACTCCTTTAGTTATGAAATCAAAAAATTTTGTTCCAAAGAAATATTTGTTTCAATATTATTTGTCCAATTTTCATTGGTCAGTTTGGGTTGCAGCTACCCATGGGTTTGTTTGTGCGGATCAATAACTGGTATATATCGTTGGAATACGCAACGAGGGTCTTATTGGATTATATCCGAAAAGTTCCCCCAAACATCACCATCACCTAATCCCGGACTGGCCGTTGGATAAGAATCCTGCTACCCCGACTTTCAGCCAAGGTTGTTTTTGTAATGTCAATATCGGTATTCAAGCGGTAGTTCCAACGATGGTAGGCTGCATTGGTATTATAATCATCTTTCAAAGATTCATCTGTATTATACATACCATCTTCTTTCACATAGCTAGCAGAAACAAAATAACGGGCTGTTGTTCCACCTCCACTCATATTTAAGTTAATACGGTTACTCCACGCACCGTCTTTGAGTAACATGTCCATCAATCCACATTCGGATAAAGATCCGTATCCAAGCCTAAACGTAAGATGTCCAACTCTTCTGGTTTATATACAGCCTCGTTGTTACGGGTAATTCGCGATTCGTTCATCAAGCTGGCATAAGTAAATCCGTCTTCGAACTTTGGAGTTACAGTCCTCGTATTATAGGTTGTTTCTACTTTAGCATCAATTTTGATTTTACCGGCTTTTCCGCGTTTAGTAGTAATCAATACTACACCATTAGCACCTTTCGAACCATAAATAGCAGTAGCCGAAGCATCTTTTAATACAGTAAACGTTTCGATGTCTTCGATATTGATTTTCATCCATACTGCGTTCGAAACCATCAACTAACCATAAGCAGATGAGTTGGCACCAAACGTAGATATACCGCGAATCAGAACTCAGATATGTTTTTACCTGGCTGTCCAGAAGTCTGACGCGCCATAATACCCCGGTACATTACCTGCCAGTGCATTGACAATGCTGGAAGATGGATTATTCAACCACCAACATCTACCGTTGTATTAGCACCTGTCTGTGTTAGTTTTCTCTGAACTCCCGTACCAGTAATAACGACTTATCTACTGCTCTTGTCACGCTTTCTTTCATAACAACAACGTTTATTGTATCGTTGTTCTTTAACCATTACTTCTTTCGATTCATAACCAATATAAGTGAACACTAACTGGCGGTAAGGTTCCATGGTTATGGAGTACGACCGTTCATGTCTGTGATTGAACCTAAACCGGGCATGTCCTTCACGGTGACATTCACACCGAATCAACGGCTCTTTTGGCCGTCTGCTTTAACAACACCTTTCACAACAACTTTTCTTGCTGCTTTAACCGTTGAACAAAGGCACAACAGCATGATACATGATGATAAATATTTTTCATGTATTGACTAAATGTGCGTTTTTAAATATTAGTTATTCTTCTCCCTTCGTAAGCTTAATCTTACGGACCCGCCGATTAAGAACCATCACCGATGTAATAGCATAAATTTGCTTCAAAATAAATAGCTATACCTTTCGGACGGTCGAGAAACGGGCCTCTTGACATCGAAAAATCTCCATCTACATATCCCCATGGGTTACACCATTCAGACTGGCGCTTCCGCGACCGGCAAATGTTGAACCTTTCCTTGAGGGTAATTTTACGGACCATTGCTATCTTATCACAAAAATAAAATACGTATTCATCTTCTTGCCCTGCATACTCTCTGGGTTCTTTACGAAAACTCCTTGATAGAATTATTAAAACATTGTATTTCCCAATTTCGTCTACATAAGCATTTCTTTCTGCCTGTTCCACTTCACAATGAAGGGAGTGACAAATCGTTTACTTGCCCAATCATAATTTGTGCGCTGAATATAGGTGTTTGTTAATAGACACAATATAAAAACATAATTCCCTGTCGGATGTATACGGATATTATATTCCCATCCATTATCCATTTGAAAAGTACTTCTTTATCAGCAGGGAGTTGTACGTGTACCGTCGAAAATTTCTTTGAATTTGTTGCTTCTCTACCTTTGAAGAATTGCCCCTTATCCCAACTATTAAGTACATATCACCATCTACGGATGAAAAGTTACTGTATTACAAGAAACTTTGAAATTAACCAACGCTAATCTGTTTCCCCATTTTACTAATTGTTACTCTCATCGCCCTCAGGGCTTCTCTGTGCAGTAGCAAAAACCATATACAGTTGCTCAATTGTCTCCTTGGTCAACTGCCACAGCCATGTGATTTTCATCAAAAAAGGCAAGTGCACGTCCGCGGTTAGTACCTCCCATGTCACCTTCTGTAAGAGCCGTTCCTACATATTGGTTTTGAGGTCGAGAATACGCATATTACCGTTTCCTTCATTTTTTCATCACCTGCACCTCTATCGGCTGCAACGTACACTAAGTGGGGATATTTAGGTCAAATTCTAACCAGTTGGGGGAACCAAAATGCACCACAATCATTAAATGGACCATCTTTTGTATCGTATCCGCCGTCATCTCTACGCGAACCACATAATGTACTCACTAACTGTTTTCGCAACATATTCGAACTTGGCCTCTGCGATAGTAGATACTACCGGATTGTCGCCATTGATATTTGTACTTCGATTTCTCCGGAATAAGCCTGTGAAGGTACCAAACAGTAGATAGAATGATTTTTCACATTGATTACGATAGCTTTTTTTCCACCAGCAAAGACTTTGCCAATAGACGGATCGTACCAAAATTTTTCTCCTGATATAACTAATCACTTTGCCGAATCCCCCGTAGTCGGATTGATACCACTTGCTTGAACCGGAATATTCGGATCAAATGCTGCATTGTCCTGAATCTCCGTTGCTGTCCCCTTGTATGCTACAAACTTCCGAAGAGAATAAGAACAGCTAACGTAATGCCATCCAGCATACCATGAAGTAGTCTTTCATGTGATTTTGTTTTTCATACGTAAAATTAATGATTAATGAAATATTATATTGTTGGTTCATTACTTATCTCTTGTTGTATTATGCTGAAATAATGATTCATCCATGCGAAAAAGTATTCTTCAACTTATTGTCCATATTTTAATGATTCATCTTATCCATTAACCTTGTGTCAATATCCTCCAATTACGGAACGTGCCTTAAATCCGGTCATTCTGCCATCTAAAAAATGGTTATAGTTTTATCTCCCTAAGGAATTCATCTGGCTAATTTGGCACGCAACTCTTTTAGTCTTTTAGCAGCCTGCTGATTATCCACTTTTAATATATCGCATAAACGCAGATGGACTTTTTATGTCCGGATATACGCATTAGTTCTGCTGCAGGAAACCAGATAGATACATGTTTGTACAAAACGATCGCCGACAGGTATGGGAAGAGATCATTTCCATTTCTCATATACCCTCTTTTCTCGCTCTTTTACCTTTCCTGCGGACAACTTCAATCTTTTGGCTCAATTTTATCTTCCGCCCCAACTCTTTGACTCTCTCATTAAACATGTATCGTGGGATTTTAGGCAAATCATAATTATATTTTTTTAAGAATCTCGGGCACATAATCAATCATGGGAATCACTACAGCCTTTGTACCTTCCGCTGTTTGAGATTTATATTCTCATTATCCAAATCAATATGCTCAGGACTTAAAGTTGAAAGGTCACTGTATCGTAATCCTGTGAAACACCCGGTAATGAATACATCCCGTATCTCTTCCAATTGCTTATCATCTGATAAATCAAGTTCGTATATTGAGCCAGCTCCTTTTCATTTAGATAAATAGCATCGGTTTCTCCTTTCTACAACTTTGAAATTCTTTAGGTCAATCGGTGGAATAATTCCTTTTACTATTTGATAATTAACAAAGCCTTTCAACAAACGTATGATTTTTCCTGCAGAATTGGTGAGCAGCCCTACAGTTCCGTTTGGTTTTACTACTTTATGAAATAGATAATCCATAAACTCGTTGTAAAATGTCAGATTCAAGATTGCGGAATGTTACAGGTTGTGATGAGTATTCTTTGAAGGCGGTCAGATGCTTGCGGAGTGTTCGATAGTCTTTTATTTGATCTGCAGAGACGGATGGTGCTTTCCACTATATACCGTTCTGGCCATCAAACATATCTGATTAGGACGCAGATCATATTCCTGTTCTTTTTCTAATTCCAAGCAAGACAAAATCAACTGTCGGATCTATGCCGTTTACTTTAGCAAAATTATTTGTCTTATGTACTATGTTGCTATGGGTGGCTATAAACGCCTTGGCACAGCAAAAGATTAGTGTCTCTGGTATTGTCACAGATGAGAATAAAGAACCGGTCATTGGTGCTAATGTTAGTGTAAAAAGATGTCCCAGGGCTAGGAACAATCACAGATCTCAACGGACGATATGTAATTAAAGTGGAACCTTACAATCGCTTGGTATTTTCTTATATTGGTTATCAGTCACAAGAAGTTCTAATAAAAAAATCAGTCAAAAGTAAATATAGTACTAAAAGAAGATGTTACCAATGCTATTGACGAAGTGGTTATTACTGGTACTGGAGCTCAGACAAAATTGACTCAGACAGGGGCTATTACAACAGTAAATGTAGATCATCTGAAAGCTAATCCGTCTTCTAGTATCGTAAATACATTAGCCGGTAATGTCGCTGGTGTTTTGGCAATGCAGACTTCCGGACAACCTGGTAAAAATGTATCTGAGTTTTGGATTCGTGGAATTTCGACTTTTGGTGCAAGTACTAGCGCGTATGTCTTGGTTGATGGCTTCGAACGCAGTATGGATGAAATCAATATAGAAGATATTGAATCCTTTTCAGTTTTAAAAGATGCTTCTGCCACTGCTATTTATGGATCAAAAGGCGCGAATGGGGTAGTATTGATTACAACTAAACACGGTAAAGCCGGTAAAATTAATATTACCGCAAAAGCAGAAACGACTTATAATATGCGTACGATCACTCCTGAATTTGAGAATGGGGTAAATTATGCAAATTTTTTAAATGAAGCACGTATTACTCGTAACTATGAACCCGTTTACCAGCCTGAAGAGTTGGATATTATCCGTCTTGGGTTAGATCCAGACCTCTATCCGAATGTGGACTGGATGGATTTACTATTAAAGGAGGGAGCGTGGCAACATCGGGTAAATCTGAATATGAATGGTGGTGGAAATACTGCACGCTATTTTGTATCTTTCAGTTATTTGGACGAACAGGGTATGTATAACACGGATAGCTCGTTAAAAGGAGATTATAACACGAACGCTGATTATCGCCGTTATAATTATCGCATGAACACAGATATTGATATTACAAAAAAGTACACTTCTCAAGTTAGAGTTTCCGGTTATTTATCCAAAAAAATAGTCGGGATTGGGAGATTCTGATGTATGGGGGAGAACTTTTGGATATACTCCCAATAAGAACTCCGGTATTATATTCTAATGGCTATTTATCTGCTGTCGGTAAGGGTTATAAGACTAACCCATGGGTAGCGGCTACCCAAACAGGTTTTAATGAGAATTGGAAAAATACTATTCAAACTAATGTAACATTGGAGCAGAAACTAGACTTCATTACTAAAAATCTGAAATTTGTAGGACGTTTTGGATATGACACATATAATGATAATACTATCAAACGTCATAAATGGCCGGAACAATGGCTTGCGGAACGAGCTCGCAATGAAGAGGGTGAATTAGTATTTAAAAAGATTTCCGGTGCAGGAAATATGGCACAGGAGAGTAGTTCAAGTGGAAATCGTCGTGAATTCTTAGATTTGACGTTAAATTGGAACAGAGCGTTTAAAGCACATCATCCTAGCGCGACATTGAAATATACCCAAGATGCTTTTTGTTAAAACGGTTGCTTTGGGAGATGATTTAAAAGAGGGAGTGAGTAGACGAAATCAGGCTTTGGCAGGGCGCTTTGCTTATAATTATAACTATCGATATTTTGTTGACTTCAATTTTGGTTACAACGGTTCGGAAAATTTTGCGAAAGGACATCGTTTTGGCTTTTTTTTCCCGCATATTCTCTGGCATGGAATATTGCAGAAGAGAAAATAATAAAAAGCATCTGAAATGGATGAATATGTTTAAGGTTCGTTATTCTTATGGTAAGGTCGGTAATGATAATGTAGGAACCCGTTTCCCATATCTTTATTCAATTGCCGATAACTATAAAGAAAATGATCAGACGAAATATTATGCAGGTTACAACTGGGCCACTTATGGAAGTAATAAATCTTATAATGGTTTACGCTATACAAAACTTGCTTCTAATGATATAACATGGGAAATAGCAACCAAAAAAAGCGACCTTGGTATAGATATGGCTTTATTTAATGACAAATTCACAGCTACGATCGACTATTTTGATGAAAGTCGTAGTGGTATTTATATGGAGCGTGCATTCTTACCAGGAATGGTTGGTCTGGATGGCAATAAACCTTATGCTAATGTGGGTGAAGTAAATTCAAAAGGGTTTGATGGAAACTTTAGTTATAAACAAAAAATTAGTGATGTTAAGTTCACTGTACGTGGTAATATCACATATAGTAAGAATGAAATCATAGAACGCGATGAAGAGAACAATGTTTATGCTTATCAAATGAAAAAAGGGTATCATGGGTTAATCAAAATAGAGGCTTGATAGCTTTAGGATTATTTAAGGACTATGATGACATTCGTAACAGTCCTACACAGAAATATGGTCCTGTAATGCCCGGTGATATTAAATATAAAGATGTAAATGGTGATGGTGTTGTCAATGATGGCGATATCGTAGCTATTGGTTCAACTAGTAAACCAAATCTAATTTATGGTTTAGGTCTTTCTGCTACCTGGAAGGGATTGGATGTAAGCTTACATTTCCAAGGTGCCGGTAAATCTCAGTTCTTTACTTATGGCAAATGTATATGGGCTTTTACAGAAGGACAATGGGGTAATATTCTTAAAGGAACGCTGGATAATCGTTGGGTGGATGCGGAGACTGCACAAAAGCTTGGCATCCCTGCTAATGAGAACCGAATGCATCATACCCTCGTTTGAGTTATACGGATAATGGTAATGGTAATACAACGATCTATGAATATAAAAATAATTACCGTAATTCGACATATTGGTTGCGTAATGGTTCATATGTCCGTCTGAAAACGATTGATGTCGGTTATACTCTTCCGAAGAAGATCGTGAATAAGATACATTTTAATAATGTACGTATTTTCATGACAGGAACTAATTTACTGACATGGTCCAGTTTTAAACTTTGGGATCCTGAAATGGGGGCTTCACGTGGTGAGCAATATCCATTAGCTAAGTCTATAACACTCGGTTTAAGCGTTAACTTATAAAATTCAGAACAATAAAATGAAAAAATATATATTATTGATAATTATAATCGGTTTCGGGACTACATCATGTTCTGACTATTTGGATTCAGAATACATTTTTAAAGATCGTGAATCTTTGGAGAAGATATTTACAGATTATGATAAGACCGAACAGTGGTTGGCACGTGCATATTCATTCCTTACCGGGCAATGCTGCGATGTAGGCAGTAAACGCAATACTCCGTTTGTGTTTGACGACTGTATGTACTATGGTGATGATGATGTTACCATAGACGCATCCAAAGGTGGAAACATGTCATATAATAAGTTTCATGAAGGAGGGTATGACGAAGGTGCTTTCCAGGATACTTGGGATCGCTGTTATAATGGTATTCGTCAGGCTACGATTTTCATGCAGAATGTGGATATGAACGATAAATATAAACCTGAAGAGATTGTTGATCTTAAAGCGCAAGCGCGTTTTGTTAGAGTCTTATTTTTATTGGATTCTTCTTCGTAAATATGGGCCGATACCTCTAGTTCCGGAAAATGGTTTTAACTACAATGACTCTTATGATGATGTCGCTACACCACGCAGTTCTTATGATGTTTGTGCCAATTATATTGCAAGTGAAATGGTAATAGCAGCTAAAGATTTGCCATTGACGAGAGAGCAACTTAGTATAAACCGTCCGACGCGGGAGCGGCTTTGGCTACCCGTGCATTAGCTCTATTGTATGCTGCCAGTCCGTTAACGAATGGTAATAATGATGAATATGCACAACAATTGCTGGATGATAAAGGTAATCGTTTGCTTTCTCCTGAATATGATGAAAGTAAATGGGCAAAAGCAAAGCTGCTGCCTGCAAAGATGTAATGGAATTGAATGTATATGCTTTATACCACAGGTATCAATACCGTGAATACAGGTGCTTTTCCGGCAACTATAGCGCCTCCACATCACGATGTATATTCAAATGAAGATTTTCCGAATGGATGGGCGAATATTGATCCATACGAATCATATCGTGCATTGTTTAATGGAACTGTGTCATCAGTAGATAATCCTGAACTGATTTTTACTAGAGGGCAGAACATCGGTGGTGAACGCATTAAGGATATGGTAATTCACCAACTGCCTTCCGTTGCTAAAGGATGGAATACCCATGGAATGACTCAAAAACAAGTAGATGCTTATTATATGAATACTGGAGACGATTGTCCTGGAATGAATTCTCAGTACGCAGGATACCAAGCATATAAGGATCGTGTAGACAATCGCCCGCGACCAGTCGGCTATACTTCAAACGCACAGGACTATAAACCGCTTTCTGCAAATGTTTCTTTGCAATATGCAAATCGGGAACCACGTTTTTATGCTTCTGTTGCTTTTTAACGGTGCCAGATGGTATTTAGGAAATGAATCTCAGCAAGCAAATCAGAATAAACAAGTATTCTACTATCGAGGTGGAGGTAATGGTTATTCCAATAATATGTTTTGCTGCGTACAGGTATTGGAGTGATGAAATACGTGAACCCAAGCGATACTTATGAAAATAGCGACGGAGCCAAAATTATTGATAAAGATGAACCAGCTATTCGTTATGCCGATATTCTGTTGATGTATGCAGAGGCATTAAACGAATTGACTACATCTTATGAGGTTTCCTCATGGGACGGAATTAAAAAGTGCTTATACCATTAACCGTGATCCGGAAGAAATGAGAAAAGGAATAAAACCTGTGCGTATGCGTGCCGGTGTACCGGATTATGATACTCCTATATATGATAACCCTGCAAAATTCCGTATTAAACTGAAACGTGAACGACAGATTGAAGCTCTTTGCTGAAGGGAAACGTTACTATGATCTTCGTCGTTGGAAAGATGCAGAATTGGAAGAGTCAGTGCCTGTTTATGGTTGTTATACTTTTATGACTGAAAGTCAGAAAGATCTTTTCCATACACCGGTACCCATATCTAATCTTTCAGCAACTTTTTCATCCAAAATGTATTTCTGGCCTATAAAACATGATGAATTGAAACGCAACAAACGTTTAACTCAGAATCCTGGTTGGACTTATAATGATTAATTAAAAAGAAAAGATATGAAAAGATATATACTTATTTGATGATGCTAACTGTTAGCGCATTAATTATCTCCTGTAATGAAGAGTGGAGTGGTGAACAATATGAACATTATATTTCTTTTTAAAGCCCAATAAACAGTGATGGGGTATCACGAATTAACGTACGCTATAAGGCGAACGAAGCAACTACTTATCAGGTGCCTTTGATAGTTAGCGGTACGACTTTAAATGATAAAAACTATACAGTACGTATTGGTTTTGGACCCAGATACTTTAGTGGTTCTTAATAAAGAACGTTATAGTACGCGTATAGATCTTTATTATCAGGTATTACCAGCTACTTTCTATTCATTGCCGGAGACCGTTGAAATAAAAGCAGGGGAGAATACAGCACTTTTACCTATAGATTTTAAGTTGAATAATATTGATTTGTCAGAGAAATGGGTGCTGCCTTTAACTGTTGAAGAATCTTCAGATGGTAGCTATACCCCTAATTATCGTAAGCATTATCGCAAAGCATTACTCCGTGTTATGCCTTTTAATGATTATTCGGGCAATTATAGTGCAGTAAATTATAAGTGTTATATCAAAGGAGCGGAAAGTGAGGCCCCATTTGTCAAAAAACTATGTAATGACTTATGTGGTGGACGATCAAAGCCTTTTTTTTCTATGCTGGCATTATTGATGAAACCCGTGTCGATAGGGAAAGGATATAGGATTCTTGCTAAATTTATAAATAATGATAATGGAGAAATCGGCAATGTGGAATTATCTCCTGCAGATTCTGACAATAAAATGAAATTTCAAATAGGTAAAGATGACTATGGGAAAGAGGTAACCCCTACCTATAGTGTAACTGAAACAATGGATCCTATTCGTCCTAATTTGAAACGTAAGACTATAATCATTAGAAATATTAATTACACTTATGTTGACTATACTACAATTCCGGGGGTAGAAACCGAATATCATGTAATAGGTTCTTTGGCTTTAGAGCGTCAGATCAATACTCAAATACCAGATGAAGATCAAGCTATTGACTGGGAGGCTGGGAATTAAATAGTTTTGTCTATTGATTAATATTGGATAAATTATCAAATATAAGAGATAGAGAAGAACATATGACCGAGTTCTTCTCTATCTTTATTCTTTTGTGAAAGAAAATCGATTATTTATTAGATATTGCTTTTATTGGTCAGAATTTTGCCTTTTTTCTATGATATCTTCCTTATTTTTGTTTGGAAGCAATGAGAATGGTGTTAATTAAATCGGAATAATTATGAATATAAAAAAAACATTTACCTTGGTTGGGGGCTTTACTCCCTATTATTAATGCACAAGCGGATACGAATCCCAATGTAGTTATCATTTATATCGACGACATGGGTATAGGTGATATTGGCTGTTATGGAGGAAAATTTGTAGCGACGCCCAATATTGATAAACTGGCACAGGACGGATTATTGTTTAATCAATATTATTCTTCCGCACCGGTTAGTTCACCCTCCCGTTGTGGATTAACAACAGGACTTTCCCTATTGAAGTAGGGAATTAATACTTTCCTTAACGACAAGGCAAGTAATAAGAGGTGCGAGCAGCGTAATTATCTGGACGACAAACTTCCTTCTATGGCACGTGCTTTTCAGAATGCAGGATATGCTACCGGACACATTGGTAAATGGCACATGGGAGGTGGACGTGATGTGCACAATGCCCCTTCTATCAAGAACTATGGGTTTGATGAATATCTTTCTACTTATGAAAGCCCCGATCCGGACCCTGCGATAACAGGCTTCTAAGTGGATATGGTGTGATAATGACAGTATAAAACGTTGGAAACGCACAGAATATTTTGTAGATAAGAGTATTGACTTTATTAAACGTCATAAAGATAGTCCATTCTTTCTCAATCTTTGGCCGGATGATATGCATACACCATGGGTACCGGAGTTTAAGCAAAAAGAAAGAAAAAGTCTGGGAGACAAAAGAGGCGTTTTCGCCTGTGCTTGGAGAGATGGACAAACAAATCGGTCGTTTTATTAAGGCACTGGATGATATGGGATTATCCGAAAATACGATTATCATCTTTACCAGTGATAATGGACCTGCACCCAGTTTCAAGGCTGTTCGCTCCGCTTATTTGAGAGGTACCAAGAATAGCCTTTACGAAGGAGGTATCCGTATGCCGTTTATTGTCAAATATCCTAAGAAGATTAAACCCGGTCGGGTGAATAATTCTTCAGTGCTATGTGCGGTGGATTTATATCCTACTTTATGTTCCGTGGCCGGGATTAAAACTGAGAAGAACTATAAAGGTGATGGACAGAATTATGCAAAAGTTTTGCTCGGGAAGTCGGAGGCAAAACGAAAAACGGATTTAATGTGGGACTTTGGTCGAAATAAGCATTTTGGTTTTCCCGGCAATCCTTACGATAGAAGTCCGCATCTGGCAATCCGTAGCGGCAAGTGGAAAGTGCTGTTGGTGAACGGAGACGGAAGCGATGCACAACTATATGATATGGGCTGGATAAATTCGAGAAGAATAACATAGCTGGCGAACATCCGGAATTAGTTGCAAAACTAAGCAAGAAAGTATGCGAATGGTACGCCCAAAACAAAGATAAAGGATTGCAAACAGACCTCTAATTAAAAAAACATGAATTCAAAAAGTTTTTTCTTTTGCCGGCAGCACTGATGATAGCCGGCAATTCCGTTGCAAACTCAAAAGGGAAAAAAACTGATAAAAGACCCAATATACTGGTGATTCTTGCAGATGACCTTGGCTATTCTGATTTAGGATGTTATGGCAGTGAAATCCATACACCTAACCTTGATAAACTGGCACAACAAGGAGTACGCTTCAACCATTTTTATAATGCGAGTCGTAGTTGTCCCACCGTGTGCTTCTTTGCTGACCGGACTGTATCAGCATCAGGCAGGAATCGGACGAATGACTTTTTGATGACAACCTGCCCGGGTATCGTGGCACACTTTCACGTAATGCGGTTACGATAGCCGAAGTGCTGAAAGAATCTGGTTACACTACCAGTATGATCGGAAAATGGCATGTTGCTGAAACTCCATTGCGTAAAGATCAGCGTGAATGGCTGGCACATCATGTTTACCATGACACCTATTCGGATTTATGTCACTATCCGGTAAACCGTGGCTTCGATTCTCATTACGGAACTATTTATGGAGTAGTAGATTACTTTGACCCGTTCAGCCTAGTTGAAGGAGAAGTACCTGTAAAAAGAAGTACCGGAAGGATACTATATCACTCAAGCACTTTCGGATCGTGCCGCAGAAGAAGTAACGGAATATGCCAAGGATGATAAGCCGTTCTTCATGTATTTGGCTTATACCGCTCCACACTGGCCGCTCCACGCCTTGCCGGAGGATATTGAAAAGTATAAGGATACGTACAAAGTCGGTTGGGAAGCTATACGCAATGCCCGTTACGAGCGTCAGAAGCAACTGGGAATATTTCCGGGAATGGACGATTTTTGTCCGAACGTCAGTTTAAAGACAGATGGGAGGACAATGCTCATGCGGAATGGGATGCCCGTGCGATGGCTGTGCACGCTGCAATGATCGATCGTATGGATCAGGGAATCGGACAGGTTATTGACGCATTGGAGAAGACCGCCAGTTGGATAATACACTGATTCTTTTCCTCTCAGACAATGGTTGCAGTAATGAGAACTGTCAGAATTACTCTCCGGGAGAGAATGACCGTCCGGACATGACCCGTAAGGGAGAAAAGATGGTATATCCCCATAATAAAGAGGTATTACCCGGACCGCAAACGACCTATGCTTCATTGGGTGCCCGTTGGGCGAATGTGGCAAACACACCTTTCCGCTTTTGGAAAGCCAAATCCTATGAAGGAGGAATCTGCACACCGATGATTGCGCACTGGCCGAAAGGAATTAAAAAGAATGTAGGCGGTATGACACCGGAGATAGGTCATGTGATGGACATCATGGCTACTTGTATAGACATGGCTGGAGCAACTTATCCTGCTAAATACAAAGGAAACGATATCATTCCTATGGCAGGCAAGAGTTTGCTTCCTATTTTCAAAACCGGTCATCGTGAAGGACATGATTATCTGGGCTTCGAGCATTTCAATGAGCGTGCATTCCTTGCCAAAGACGGTTGGAAACTCGTGCGTCCGGGCGAGAATGCCAAATGGGAACTCTACAACTTGAATGAAGACCGGAGCGAACAACATAATCTAGCTGATAAATATCCGGAGAAGAAGAACGAAATGGTGAAAGCGTACGAGGAATGGGCGAAACGCTGCATGGTAGAACCCTATCCGGGACAAAAAAAGAAATAAGAGCATTATGGTAAGAACCAACTTCTTAATGACTGCCCCTTTATTGATGGCATCATTTTGTTCCGCACAGGAGAAACCGAATGTCGTACTGATTCTGGTAGATGATATGGGTTATTCCGATATCGGTTGTTATGGTGGCGAAATACTTACTCCCAATATTGATGCGTTGGCGTCTAAAGGTGTACGTTTTACTCAGTTTTATAATACTTCCCGTTCTTGTCCGGCACGTGCAAGTCTGATGACAGGCTTGTACCAGCACCAGGCAGGTATTGGGCAGATGTCCGAAGACCCTTTTGCGAATCCTGACCAGAAGAGTCCTAATGATTGGGGAGTACAAGGGTATAAAGGCTATCTGAACAGGAACTGTGTCACAATAGCCGAAGTGCTGAAAGAAGACGGTTACCATACTTATATGGCAGGTAAATGGCATCTGGGAATGCATGGAGAAGAAAAATGGCCTTTACAGGGGCTTTGAACGTTTCTATGGTATTCTTTCGGGGGCATGCAGCTATCTTCGTCCATCGGGAGGACGTGGGCTGACGCTGGATAACACCAAACTTCCGGCTCCGGATGCGCCTTATTATACGACGGATGCTTTTGCTGATTATGCTATCCAGTTTGTGGATGAACAAAAGGATGACCGCCCTTTCTTTCTCTATTTGGCTTTCAATGCTCCTCATTGGCCGCTACATGCGAAAGAGAAAGATATACAGAAATTTACAAAGATATATCGTAAGAAAGGTTGGGATGAAATTCGGGAAGCACGGCGTAAACGGATGGCAAAGATGGGGATTATTGATTCAAATACAGACTTTGCCGAATGGGAAAACCGGAAATGGGACGAACTGACAGAACAGGAAAAGGACCAAGTCGCTTATCGGATGGCTGTATATGCAGGCTCAGGTGCATTGTGTAGATTACAATATCGGCAAACTGATTGATTGCTTAAAGAAGAATCATAAAATGGACAATACTCTTATTTTGTTCATGTCCGACAATGGTGCTTGTGCCGAACCTTATGAAGAGCTGGGAGGAGGAAAGGTGGAGGAAGTGAATAATCCGGCTTCGAGTTTTGCGCCGACTTATGGCAGGGCGTGGGCGCAGGTTTCTAATACTCCTTTCCGAAAATATAAATGCCGTGCTTATGAAGGTGGCATTTCTACTCCTCTTATTCTGTCGTGGAAAGGAGCATTAGGGGAATAAGAAAGGTAAGTGGTGTCGTGTTCCCGGATATTTGCCGGACATCATGCCGACTATTTTAGAAGCAACCGGAGCTAAATATCCGGGAGACTTATCATGGAGGAAATAAAATTTATCCGTTGGTCGGCAGCAGTCTTTTTCCTGCTGTCCATAAGAAAACGGACTCCTTGCATGAATATATGTATTGGGAGCATCAGAACAACAGAGCGATCCGCTGGAGAGATTGGAAGGCTATCCGTGATGAAAAAGGCAAGGAATGGGAACTGTATGATGTCGTAAAAGATCGGACAGAACGCTTTAATGTGGCAGAACAGCATCCGGAAGTATTGACAAGATTGGTTACGGAATGGGAGCGTTGGGCGCATGCAAACTTTGTTTTACCGAAACATCCGAAAAAAATAAAAGAAGGACAGATAGTGAATAAACTGATCTTGGGGCGTCTATGGTAGTAAGTGCAACTACATTGTCGTTTGCACAGCAGGTAGAACGCCCTAATATCGTTATTGTACTTGCTGACGATTTGGGATGGGGAGATGTCGGATTTCATGGCAGCGAGATAAAAAACTCCTTGTCTGAACGCTTTGGCAGCAGAAGGAGTTGTACTGGATCGGTTCTATACAGGCTCCTATCAGTACGCCCACTCGTGCCGGACTTATGACAGGGCGTTATCCCAATAGATTTGGCATACGTACAACCGTTATTCCGCCTTGGCGTGAAGACGGATTGGATGAAAATGAAGAAACTCTGGCCGATATGTTGGCACGTAACGGATATAGTAACAGAGCCATTATCGGCAAATGGCATTTGGGACATACCCGGAAGGTACATTACCCGATAAATAGAGGCTTTTCCCACTTTTACGGGCATCTGAATGGTGCAATTGATTATTTCGATCATATGCGTGAAGGAGAATTGGATTGGCACAATGACTGGGAGACTTGTTATGATAAAGGATATTCTACTGAATTGATTACCCAAGAAGCTGTCAGATGCATCAATACTTATGAGAAAGAAGGTCCGTTCTTGTTGTATGTAGCTTATGATGCCCCTCATACACCGTTGCAAGCGCAGGAAAAGATATAGAACTTTATTGTGATGACTTTGGTAGTCTGACACCGAAAGAGCAGAAGAGAGTAACGTATCAGGCAATGGTGTCCTGTATGGATAGAGGAATTGGTACGATTGTGGATGCTTTGAAGAAAAAAGGATAATGGATAATACATTTTTGATCTTTTTTAGTGATAATGGTCCCGCCGGTGTACCGGGATCGTCATCCGGCAAACTACGGGGCAGGAAGTTTGACGAATGGGACGGAGGTGTGCGTGTGCCGGCTGTCTTTTATTGGAAAAGGGCGGAAAGTAACTATAAGAATCTGAGTTCTCAAGTGACTGGATTTGTAGATATCGTTCCGACATTGAAAGAGTTAGTAGGAGATAAGAATCGTCCGGAACGTGCGTATGACGGAATCAGTATACTTCCGTTGTTAATAGGTAGTACCAGTTGTATTGACCGTAATTTCTATTTGGGATGTGGAGCTGTTGTGAAAAAAGACTATAAATTGATCAGAAAAGGGCGTAAGCCGGGATTGAATTTGCCACAAGACTTTCTGGTAGACTATCAAACAGACCCTTACGAGAAAAAGAATGCTTCTAATGGAAATGAACAGATTGTGAGATCTTTTGTATCAGGTTGCTCTGAAATATGATACCATTACTCCTTGTTTACCCGAGATTCCTTATGGTAAAGGACGTGAGGGGTTTAAAGCACCTGTGGAGTGGAAAGTAACACGCTGAATGAATCGGGCCGAGGCATTCCGAAATGCAGGGTATGTGTTATTAATTCGAGAGACTACTCAATTATAAGACAGCCTCTTTATTATATTTACATATCTTTCAATCCCAGAACTTGTGTCTCAATATCATATTTAGACATTTCTTTTTGTTTTAAATGTTCCACTTTCTCCATGAAAACAGTATGGCTATAGTTGTTCTCAGGAACTCGTTTAACTTCAGCAATAAGTTGTTTTCTTACCACTGGATTTAAGAGCAACAATATCTATTTCATAAGAATTTATTCGTTGTTTGCCAATAGAACTTTTTGTTTCCCACCAAGAGCCTATTTCCTTGAAACCTCCGGTTTCTGCCAGTTTCTGTTTGAAGTATTTTCTAACACCCTACCTGAATAGGTCGGATAATCAAATTTTTGCTAATTGTCTCAAATCATCAAAATTCTGTAATTCAATATAAGAGCGATTCTGCTCAATATATTTAAACCAGAAATTCAAGAAATTATCACCAATAACATATCGTACATTTTCTTAGTTCCGGTTTTGCAAAAAATAGGACGTTCCCGGGTTATTAAATTGTATACATTCTCCAGTTTGCTTAAATAACCTCCGATAGCTGTACCGCCCAATGCCGATTCTATCTCGCCTTGCGTATAGTGCCCGTTGGCGATTTCTGACAAAATGGAAAAATAGGTACCATAGTTTTTCCCAAACTCAGTTATCAATAAATTACGTCCTTCATCTATAAACAAGGAGTTTTCCGAAAAGACAAAGTCATACATCTTATCTATAGTAAGCGCTTGGTTATCACAAAACAACTCTACATATTTAGGGATTCCTCCTGTCAACGTGTATAAAGCTAATAAGTCATCATTGCTATATCCGGAAGCAAGATCCTCCATTATTTGTTTCAGGACACCGATCTTAAAAGCACGCAGACATAAAATATTGTCAGCACGCCCAAATAGGGGTTCATTATGATCAGTGAATATTTTCTGCATTAAGGAGTACACAGAACCACTGATGACCAAATTTATTTTAGTTTCTTGTTTATACTCATCCCAAAGATTCTGCATATCACTAAAGACGTCAGGTCGGATATTATAAAACTCTTGAAATTCATCTATGACAATATTAAAAGCACGTGTTTTACCAACTTCAAAAAAGATATTGCATCAAATTGGTAAAAGTAGGTATTCCTTCAGGAACGAATATGGATAGAGTTTCACGTACTATCTTTACAAAATCAGTAACTAATATGCTTTCAGCTTTTCTTCCAATGAATAAATAAACTGTAGGCGTTCCTTTCAAAGCCTCCTTTATGAGACTGGTTTTACCAATGCGTCTACGTCCTGTGACCACAATCATTCTGGAATTTTGAGTAAATGCTCTTGCACACGCTTCAATTCCGCAACTTTTTTTCTCTATTATAGAATTTCATAATGATGATTTGTTTTCTCAACGGCCATTGACTCAACCGCTGTTGCGAAAATACAAAATAAATTGAGAACAATCAATTTTAGCATGCAAATTATGAATGTTTCATCCTATATTATAATTCTTTAAGTAATGCAGATTAAGTTTCTAATTCCGTTATAACATATCTTTCTATATGTCCAAACATTTTTTTATAACATGGGGGTATATGAATCGGATTAGAGGAGATAATGCAAATTTGTTGACATAGTACTATTGATAAATAGCATAAAGATTGAGTTAGAACAACACAAATACAATACGTTACCGAATTAAACCGTTGATAATATGCCGT
>VOFG01003704.1_pt1 | contig 34749 bp, 68 predicted proteins | sample 5384171 | NCBI WGS metagenome assembly VOFG01 (sample SAMN12384726, study PRJNA508395) | human gut metagenome | isolation source: healthy gut F | host: Homo sapiens
CTACAAGTTACGTATTGCTAGTTGGAAATGGGTGCTGATGGGGTGAGGTCACCTTTACGTCGAATATTGCCTTACCGTTTGCATCAGTGTGAGCAGTAGTATTTACACCATTAGAGAAGTCTAAACCGTCAGATAACATTGTTCTAGCGTTGCCACCCATTTTCTTTATAAGTCAATGGAATTTGCTTAGCTGCTTCTTTACCATTGGAGGCTAACTTGGTAGTTAGTTGTATGGTTAGTAGCATTTGTTTGAACGTCTACAGTGATCGCTTTGTTGTCACCTGTTACAGTAACTGCTTCACGAGCTGCGTCTTTAACGTCATTTTATTTCTACAGATCTTGTATGTTGCACCAGCTGCACCGAATGTATCGCCAGCTTTAGGAGCTACTTTAGCGATGTTATTAGCATCAGCTTTAGCTTGTACTTTTTCATAAGATTTTTATTTCGCTTCTTCTGGACTAAGTTTCAATTGTTCTTTCAGTTGCGGCACGACCTTTAGTTGCGAAGTCAGCGGAATCAAGAGTTTTGTTAGTTAAGCCAGTGATATCACCAGTTTTACCATCGCTTGATTGTGTTGTCGCCAGCTACGTTAACTACTTGGTCACCTTTGAATTTAATTTGCCATCGCCTTCGTTGTTAGTGATGGAAGTGATTTTGTTCAAATCGCCTTCAACATTAACTTTGTAAGGGTTAGCTTTAGAACCGTCGCCAGTCACTTTTAGTGTTTTGACCGTCAACAAGGTTAGTTTTAGCTGCTTTCAATTGACGTACGTTAACCGCATCAGTGTCGTTTACACTGTCTTCAACGTTAGTAATTTGTTTATTACCAGCATTGATACCGTCTTAGTTACAGATGGGCCATTGTTAATACCAAGCCACCATCATGCATCTTAGTATCGCCAATTGTTACGGAACCTTTATTAGTAAAGATCTACATTGTTGCTCAATGCATATTCTACTTTAGCACCATTTTCATCGCTAGTTTGTTTTACAGTGAGGTCATCAGTACTTTCTCTCTTTAGCTGCTGCTCTCTCAGAATCCATTAGCAGTTTTGGTAAGATTTTTGGATACTGTGCCAATTGTATTTCGCCATTAGCAAATATGTCAGCACCTTTAACATTTACTTTACCGCCGTTAGCTGGAACATCTGTGCCGTTAGCTTGGATTGTCCAGATATCGTCAGTGTTAGCGAATGTTTTGTCGCCGTATTTAATGCGGTCGCCATCTTTCTTAATTGTTGTGTAATTATCAGGTGTACCTAAGTGGATTTCCTTAGTTTGGATAGAGTCGATGCCTTTGATGTTTTTATTCAAGCGAATGTTCAAGGTATCATGACCATCAGCAGTTACAGCGATGTTACCTGCAGCAGATTGAATGTTTTTTTCTTGCTCTTCAGTAACGCCTTCACCTTTAACTTTAACTGTGGAGTTAAGTTTGTTTTTGTTTACGACGCTTTCGTTGTTACCAGTGAATTCAAGCCGTCATCAGTAGTAGCAACTTCGTGTTTGTTGTTGTTGCTATCTTCGTAAACAATACGAGTGATACCGTTAGTACCGTTTGTACCATTTACACCTGTGTTGACCGTTAGCACCGCGGATAGTAAGATCCATCTTACCGTCTTTACCATTCAAGCCGATAGAGCTGTCTTTACCGTTGATTACAACAGCAGAAACCGTCTTTTACCGTTTACACCGATCTTTACCGTCAACGCCTGGTTTACCATCTTTACCATCATTACCAACTTTGATATCGTCGGACAATGCATACCAAGTGTGGTTGCCAGTTACTGCATCAACGATTTGTTCAACAGTTAAGTTTTTACCTGCACCGAAGTTTACAGTTGTGCCAGGTTTAACAATTGTAGCTTTGTGATCGCCTACTGTGTTACCATTAACGTCACCTTTCCAACCGGAGTTGTTGATTGTATCTACAACAGTTTTAACTGTAGCAATACCATTATCACCATCAACGCCTGGTTTGCCATCTTCGCCGTCTTTCACTTTACCAAGTGTTACGTCGTATTTAACAACACCATTTGCATCAACGGAAGCTTTAGTGTGTAGTTACCGTCAACGAAGTTCAAGCCTTCAGACAATTTAACTTTTTGTTTAGCACCGCCGTTAGCTGTGTAGTTAAGTTCAGCATCGCCAAGGTTAACACCAGTTGCGCTTACTTTTGTAGATTGTTTGGCCATTATCGCCTTCACGATGTTACAGTTACGTTGTCACCAGCCTTCAACTTCAGTTTTAGCTGATTTCAATTGTTTTACGTTAACTGCATCAGTATCATTTACACCAGCATCTACGTTAACAATTGTTTTATTACCAGCATTGATACCAGTCTTAGTAATGGAAGGACCACCAGGAGATAGTCAAGCCATTGTTATTAACTACAGTGTCGCCAATTGTTAAGGAACCGGATGGAGTCAAGTTCACTTCTTTGGACAATTGAACTTCAATTTGCCATCTACGTTATTCACGCCGATATTATTGTCAGTCAATTTGGACTTATCTGCACCACCAACAACGTCCATAGTTTCGTTCAATTTTAGCGATCACTTTGGATTTGTCAGCACCTTTGTGCATCGTCGCCAGCATATTTCATGCCGTCATCCAATAGTAGCCACTTCATGTGTATTCTTGCTGTTATCTTCGTATACGATACGAGTGATACCATCTTTGACCGTTTTTACCGTCAACGTGGTTGACCGTTAGCGCTTTATAGTAAGACCATCTTTGCCGTCCTTACCATTTAAGCCGATGGAGCCGTCTTTACCGTTGATCACAACGGAGGAACCATCTTTACCATTTACGCCGATTTTACCATCGATGCCATCTTTACCATCTTTACCAATCTTAATATCGTTGGACAATGCATATGTATATGTTTGTTCACCAGTTGCATTATCGATATGTTGAGCAATTGTCAAGTTATCGCCTGCTGTATGAGGAAACAGTTTGCCGTTGCCTACAGCTGTAACTGCATGCAGTTTTCCAACTTTATTGCCTTCGCATCATTAGAGAGAAGTGAATAACCGTCTTTTGATTCGATCAGCCAAACCGGACAAGTCGATTTTTGCGATTGTACCAGCTTGGTTAGCGCCGTTGCCATCGTTGTATTTCAATGTTACAGATTTGCTTGCTGTATCGTAAGCGTAAGATGTAGTTGTTTCACCAGTACGATTAGATGTAGTAGGAGCAATGTGCAAATCGTTAGCTTTGAAATTGTCTTAACGTCACCGATGTTAGCACCGTTTGTATCATCAGTGGAGTTGTTGTTTACGATACCAGATTTAAGGTTCGTAATGTTGTTGCCACCCATGTTCACATTGCCGCCATCGAATTTGAATTCGTTGCCGCCGATTGTGAAAGTAGCAGGACCACCGTTTTTTAATTGTGTTGATGTTGTTCAAGTCTTTAGCCAAACCGATGTTGATTTCGCTATTACCATCAGCACCTTGCGTGATGCTTGTTTTGATGTTAGAGGAATCGTATTCGAATCAGCTTTAGCACCTGTACCTTTACAGTAACTTTAGAGCCAAGTTTATTTTTTCTTTTCGCCACCGGAGTTAGCGTCGAAACGTAAACCATCATCCAATGTAGCTACTTCGTGTTTATTGTTGTCATGATCTTTCGTAAACGATGCGAGTTACGCCGTCAGCACCTTTTTTCGCCTTTCATAGTAAGACCGTCTTTGCCGTCCTTACCATTTAAGCCGATGGAGCCGTCTTTACCGTTGATTACAACAGAGGAACCATCTTTACCGTTTACGCCAATTTTACCGTCAACGCCGTCTTTGCCATCTTTACCAATCTTGATATCGTTAGCCAAGTCGAATTCAACTTTAGCGCCGTCGTTGTTGCTAGTTTTTGTTTTACAGTTAAGTTCTTGCCTGCTGCCATTTCAACTGTTTTTACCATCAGAGATAGTTTTTGGAGCTGTTTCAGAATCAGCAGTTGTATTGCCTGTAGATTTCACATTCCATACGGATTGTGCAGCACCAGGAGCTACATGCAAGTCGTAAAGTCTTGGTTACCGTTTTCGGTTTTGTTAACTGTTACGGAGTTATCGTTGGAAGTAACAACTGTACGAGCTGCTTTTAATTGTTTTACGTTAACTGCATCAGTGTCGTTTTACGCCAGCTTTCACATTAGTAATGTTCAAGTTACCAGCGTCAATACCAGTTTTAGTAATGGATGGACCACCAGTAATAGTTACACCATCGTTATTAACTTTAGTGTCGCCAATTGTTAAGGAACCAGATGGAGTCAAGTTCACTTCTTTGGACAATTGAACGCTTCAACTTGCCATCTACGTTGTTCACGCCGATGTTATTGTCAGTCAATTTGGACTTATCTGCACCACCAACAACGTCCATAGTTTCGTTCAATTTCTTAGCGATCACTTTGGATTTGTCAGCGCCTTGTGCATCGTCGCCAGCATATTTCATGCCGTCATCCAATGTAGCCACTTCGTGTTTATCATGGTTGTGGTCTTCGTATACGATACGATGATACCGTTAGTACCATTTTTACCGTCTACGCCATCTTGACCTTTTCGCCACGGATAGTAAGACCATCTTTACCGTCCTTACCATTGAGGCCGATAGAACCATCTTTACCGTTGATGCAACGGAGGAACCATCTTTACCGTTTACGCCGATTTTACCATCGATGCCATCTTTACCGTCTTTGCCGACCTGATGTCATTGGACAATGCGTATGTATAAGTGTGTTCACCAGTTGTAGCGTCGATATCTTGTTTTTATAGTCAAGTTATCGCCTGCTGCATAGGAAACAGTTTTACCATTGCCTACAGCCGTTACAGCATGGTTACCAACTACATTGCCTTTTAGCGTCAGTGGAGAAGCGAATAACCGTCTTTGATTTCGATCAGCCAAACCGGACAAGTCGATTTTTGCGATTGTACCAGCTTGGTTAGCGCCGTTGCCATCGTTGTATTTCAATGTTACGGATTTGCTTGCTGTATCGTAAGCGTAAGATGTAGTTGTTTCACCAGCACGATTAGATGTTGTAGGAGCAATGTGCAAGTCGTTAGCTTTGGAAATATTCTTAACGTCGCCGATGTTAGCAGCATTTGTGTTATCTGTATCATTGTTATTTACAATGCCAGATTTAAGGTTAGTAATGTTGTTACCACCGATGCTTACGTTGCCGCCATTGAATGCAAAGTTATCGCCACCAATTGTGAAAGTAGCATTGCCACCGTTCTTAATTGTGTTGATTTTTTCAAGTCTTTTTGTTCAACTGAACTCTAAAGTATCTGTACCATTAGCTTTTTACGTTGATGTTACCAGCTGCGCTCTTGAATGTAACAGATGTATTTTATCTACAGTTGTACTTTTACTAAGCTGTTCAATTTTTGTTTGTTCACTGTATCAGTGTTGTTACCAGTGAAGTTCAAACCATCATCTAACGTAGCAACTTCATGTTTATCATGGTTTGTTATCTTCATAAACAATGCAGGATGCCATCTTTGCCGTTTAAGCCAGGTTGGCCTTTTTTCGCTCCTTCATAGTAAGACCGTCTTTGCCGGTCCTTACCATTTAAGCCGATGGAGCCGTCTTTACCGTTGATCGCAACGGAAGAACCATCTTACGTTTACGCCGATTTTGCCGTCAACGCCGTCTCTACCGTCTTTGCCGTCGTTACCAATCTTGATGTCGTCGCCGTGCGAATTCAACCTTTAGCGCCGTCGTTGTTGCTAGTTTGTTTTACCAGTTAAGTTTTTGCCTGCTGCCATTTCAACTGTTTTACCATCAGAGATAGTTTTAGCAGTTGCTTCAGAATCAGTTGTATTACCAGTGGATTTCACATTCCATACGGATTGTGCAGCACCTGGAGCTACATGCAAGTCATAAGTAACTTGGTTACCGTTTTCAGTTTTATTAACTGTTACGGATTTATCGTTAGATGTAACTAACTGTACGGGAGTCTTTCAACTGTTTAACGTTAACTGCATCAGTATCGTTTACGCCTGCTTTCACATTAGTAATATTCAAGTTACCAGCGTTGATACCAGTTTTAGTAACGGATGGACCATTTTTAATTGTTAAACCACCATTGTTAACAATAGTGTCACCAATTTTCAAGGAACCATTTGGAGTTAAATCAACATTGTTGGACAATGCATATGTATAAGTATGTTCACCAGTTGCAGCATTGATATCTTGTTTTACAGTTAAGTTATCGCCTGCAGCATAGGAAACAGTTTTACCATTGCCAACAGCTGCAACAGCGTGGTTACCAACTACATTGCCTTTAGCGTCAGTGGAGACGGAATAACCGTCTTTGATTTGATCAGCCAAACCGGACAAGTCGATTTTCGCCACTGTACCAGATTGGTTAGCACCGTTACCATCGTTATATTTCAATGTTACAGATTTGCTTGCTGCATCGTAAGCGTAAGATGTAGTAGTTTCACCTTGACGGTCAGAAGATGTTGGAGCAATGTGCAAGTCGTTAGCTTTAGAAATACGAGTTACGTCGCCGATGTTAGCAGCGTTATTCACTAACATCGCCACCAGATTTAAGGTTAGTGATGTTTTGGTCACCCATGTTGATAGGGCCATTTGTGATGTTGATGGAGTTGGGACCAAATTCCATTTTTGGACCATTTGTAGTATTGGAAATGGAATTGATGTTAACTAAATCTTTATTCACATCGTATTTAACAACGCCTTCAGCATCTACAGAAGCTGTTGTGTTTTTACCGTTTGTGAAGTTCAAACCTTTATCCAATGTAACTGTTTGAGCATTTTGGCCATTCGCTTTGTAAGTCAAAGGAATTTGTTTAGCAGCTTTGTCGCCATCGAATGTTACTTGGTATGTAGTGTTATGGATTTGTTTCATCTTGTACAGGTGTAACAGTGATAGGGTTGTTAGTTGTGTTTGTAGTATTTACAGTTACCGCTTCACGAGCTGCATCTTTTACGTCGTTACGGGATACGTTTACTTCGTAAGTTGCACCTGCATCACCGAAGTTTTCACCAGCTTTAGGTGCAACTTTAGCGATGTTTTTGTCACTAGAACCAGCTGAATCTGCTTTAGCTTTACCTTTTCAGTAGAAGCAGCAGTAGGTTTTACGTTGTTAACGTCTACAGTATATACAGTTTTTTGCTGCCATCTGCATTTTGAATTACATTGCTAGTTACCTTCGCAGCATTTTTACCTTCGAACTACAACAGTATTGTTCAATTTGTTTTTAGCGCTGTCGGACAAGTCAACAGCTACATTGGAACCAGAAGCAGTTGTTTTAATGTACTCACCATTGTTAGCACCACAACGCCGAAGCTCAAGCCGCCTTGTTTGTTCAATTTTTGTAATTCAGTAGCGCCTGTGTTACCAGTCAAACCAACTGTGTTATTGAAACCGTTGTTAACGATGCTCAATTGTTCTTCAGTTGCTGCACGACCTTTTTAGCAAAGTCAGGAGCATCCAAAGTTACGTTAGTCAAACCAGTGATGTCACCAACTTTAGCATTCAAGTTAATATTGTGATCACCTGCTACGTTAACAGTTTGGTTACCACCGAATACAACCTTGCCATCGCCAGCTTTGTTTGTGATGGATGTAATGTCGTTAAATCACCTTCAACGTCTACTTTGAAAGTTTTAACGCCATTGATTTCACGGTTGCTCACCTTTGTATTCTTACCATTTTCCATATCGATGGATTTTTTAGCAAGATTTTGGATGACTGTTTCGCCACCCTTGTTGATATTGGAAAGATCTTGTTTAGCAATACCTGTGATAACAGCCGTTTCGTTAGGAACGTCCTGGTTGTTACCGTCAACGTATGTCATCGTTACTTTGCCGTTGTTATCAACTGCGTATTCACCAGGTTTGATGTGACGTTCATCAGCACGAACCTTGTTTCAATTGGCTAACATTAACTGCATCGTTGTCGTTTACGCCAGCTTTCACATTAGTAATCTTCAAATCACCAGCATTGATACCAGTTTTTGTAATGGATGGACCACCGTTAATAGTCAAGCCATTGTCAGTGATGTTAGTGTCACCGATTTTGATAGACCCATCTGGAGTCAAATCGATGTCATTTTTTTATTCAATGCAAATTCAACAGCCGCATTACCATTTTTATTAGTTTGTTTAATGGTCATGTTTTTGCCGGCTTGCATTTCCACAGTTTTGCCGTCACGGATTTCTTGAACGCCAGCAGAACCTTGTGCCACTTTACCTTCTGTAGCAGTAGATTTCACGTTGAAGGAGCTCATGTCGCCAGTTTTCAAACCGCTCAAGTCGATAACAGCCTTAGGCCCATTTACAGTTTTACCATTACCATCTTGGTATGTTAATGTAACCTTTTTGTTAGCATCTACAGTGTATTCAGCTACGTTGTTGTTAGTGCCTGCTGTAGGTGCAATACGTGTAAGTCGTTAGCTTTGGAGATACGAGTAACATCGCCGATGTTAGCAGCATTGTTGATTGTATCGCCACCAGATTTAAGGTTAGTAATGTTTGTGATCACCAAGATCCAAGTTACCACCAGTGATGCTGATGTTGTCACCACCAAAGTGCATTGTAGGACCGCCATTGTTAGTAATGGAAGTAATTGCCACCAAATCGCTATTTAAAGAGTATGTATAAGTTTGTTCAGCAATAGATTGCTTGATGTCTTGTTTAACTGTTAAGTTTCTTACCAGCTGCGTAGTTAACAGTTGTACCACTTTGAACAGTTGCAGGTTTTGCAGTACCATCAACTTTACCACCGTTAGCTGTAGCATTTGTTAAGAAGTCATATTTAGCAGCTGTGTCAGCAGCGTTGATTGTATAAGTAGTTTTACCGTCTTTCACATGATGTATCAACAGTTACGTTTCTACCAGCTTTAACTAAGTCAGTATCATCGAATTTCACAGTTAATTTGGAATCCTTAGCACCGTCATCACTAGCAGCTACAGATACACGACCTTCACCACGAACGTTCAATTTACCGCCGTCAGTCAAGAAGTCGCTAGAGCCAGTGTTACCAGTTAAGCAACGCCAACGTTTTTCAATTGAGCTACGTTAACAGCGTCAGTATCAGCAGTACCAGCAGCAAGGCCTGTCAATTGACGAGTCTAATTGCTACCATTACCGATAGATACAGCAGCCGTAGTAGCCTTTTTGTACGTTACCTTGTTAATTTATCATATTTACGTTATGTAAATCAGATGGATTATAACCAAGAACGCCTTTATCTGTTGTTGTTACAGAAGAAGAACCAAGAGCTACACCATTAGCAATGTTAGCTTCTGCTGCATTACCTAATGCAGTAGCAGCTTCTGCATTAGCTTTAGTTGTACGACCTAATGCGACGCCATATTTACCACCTGCACGAGCATGCAGCACCTTCAGCAATACCAGCTTCGCCAGTTGCTTGAGATTGCATACCGATAGCAATAGAGTTTACACCAGATGCAATTACTTTAGGAGAACCTTTACCACTTTGACCGATAGCAATAGAATTGTCACCAGAAGCCTCTGCACGAGCACCGACTACAGTAGATCCAGAACCAGATGCAGTTGTTTCACGACCGATAGCAATCGTATCTAGGTGAGTTGGCAACGTTGTCACGACCGATAGCGATTTGAGAGTTTTCATCTCTAGTATTCGCAGCATTTCGACCATCATTAGAAGAATCAGTCAAGTTATTTTTACCAATGGAGATACCCACCCATTGTTTTTGCATTATTAAATTGACCCAAAGTTACAGTGTCTGCTACATGGGATGTATTTTCAGAACCAATAGCAACGGAGTTTTGACCATTTGCATTATTGTTGTAACCAGCAGCAAAGGAACCTGCACCAGTAGCATTAGTATATACACCCATAGCGGATGCACTTGTACCAGTTGCACTGGAGTAATTACCTCACTACAGTAGAATATTCACCTGCTTGTTTAGGTGTTGTTTGCCAAGAGCCTTTGGTGTAATTAACATTATTGTAGGTACCAATAGCAATAGCAGCCTTAGCATCGGCATTATTTTACATTACCAAGAGCAACAGAAGCTTTACCAGAAGCAGTATTACCAGCACCAACGGCTGTTGCCGCACCACCTGTAGCTTTATTTTCATTACCTACAGCTGTAGAAGCGTTATTTGTGGATGTATTTTTAGCACCAATTGCTACTTTACCATCATGGCCAGCTACGTTATCAGTAGTATTTTGATAGCCTACAACGATAGAGTTTTTGACCAACATTATAGTTTTGACCATTGCTCTTTGGACTTGTTTCTGCCCAGATATTAACATGGCTATTGCCAGTATCTACTCCAGCCATTGCTTGTTGAGGAGCAATGCCGCCCATAGCGCCAGCTACAGCTAAACCAGCCAATACGCTAGCTAGGACTTTTTTTTGCCGTTATTATTTTTTGCAGTTTCAGGTACTACAACGTAGCAGCCTTTAGATTTGCTATAAACGACTTTAAAGACCTTATTCATAAAACCTTTGAACCCCTTTCTCATAAGTACATGAAAAATGTAACTTTTACACTTTAGTTCACTTCATGAAGAGTGGTTTTTCTCTCATTCACACACACTTCATATAGGATAACTTAATAATATCAATTTATTAATTAATTGTAAATACTTTTACGCCTATTTATTTAATGAAATTTTATATTTTAGATGAAAATAAACTGAATTTTATATGTATGTGTAAAAACAATCACATTTATCAAAAAGTACGCTACAACTATGTTTATAGCGTACTCAACGACATTTTCTTCATATACTTTTCATATAAGTCATAGTTCTTTTAGTTTATAAATATGTTAAATAATATAAAGTTAGTCAAAATAATGCCTCTAATCAATATCACTATTCTATAAATTTCATAAATCGAAATTACACGATAAATCAGCAAAAAATACTGTATTTATAAGACATCCATCAATTCAATACATTAAATTGTATAATACTAAATTTTATGGTTTGTTAATATATATCTATTAATATATGCTAGTATTTCAAATAAAACTACACACAAAATGAACCTATATCTACTAAAAGCCATATTCTATGCACTTAAAAAACGCCCATTTCTATGGGACGGTACTTTCAAAATTGCGTTCAATTCAAAAGTCCGTTCTCACAGTGTGAGCGTTTTTATTATGGGCCCCTATAGAAGAAAGGGGGTGGGATTAGAGAGCCTATAAGGGCCATATGGATTTATAATTTAGTGTTCAGCCAGATTATTTGCCTATAGCATCACGTAAGTTTCACTTTACGGGATTGAGGTTGATCTACAGGCGGATTAGCCATTGCTGCGCGAAGGTCTACTTCGTGGTCATCCCCAGCTTGAGGTTCTTCGCTAGCTTTGTTTTTCACCGTTTGTTTTGCGGCGTACCAAATTGTTTCGTTCATGTAGTGACGAAGTTCGTCATTGTTTACATGTTCTTGATCATGAGCCATGATGTCCAAAATGGAGTCTTCAATGCTTGTGCTTCTTCATCAGTCATAGGACCACCGATTTTCTTTTGCTCTTGGATAACTGCATTGATTTGGTCTACCATGCCACGAAGTACATTGTACCCATAGCTATTGGTGAAACCATCTTGCTCATTGTATTTTTGGCATATCAAAGTATTCGTATTCATTTTTGTTGCGGTTTTCGCCGTTCCAGTTCATGAACACTTCTTGACCATGCACACGACCGATGGAATGTGTGCGGAAATAGTCAGCATAGTTATGTTTGTCATAAGAATGCAACCAAACCTTTTCAGATTTCGTCAATTGTTTATGATCATCGTATTTAACCTTAGCTTTTTTGCAATATTGATTTCTGCATTTTGCCAAGCTTTCACATAATCATGAACAGCTGCCACCGTTTGTGGGCTCGCTACCGGAACGAGTACAACAGAACCGAGTTGTGGCGTCATTACAGGGTTTTTAACAATTAATACATCATCATATGTAGGTGCGCTGGCTGCGTGACCAGTAAGGGATGCAGCGCTCATTAATACTGCTGCTGTGAAAGCAAGCATTGTAGATTTTTTCATATCTATTCCTCTTTTTCTTAGTCGAACCAAAAGGGACGAGAGGGTTCTCGGTATCGAGTTCCCTCTTCCGTTATCTGTGAAAGTTTAATCTATCAAATTATAAACCTAATTTTGCCATCATTGCAGCAATTTGAGCTTTCATTTGTTCATTTTCTGCTTTCAAGTCAGATACTTCGCCTTTTAATCCGGCATTTTGAGCTTTCATAGCTGCCATTTCTTGTTGCATTGCATACGCGGAACTGATAGGCCTTTGCGGTAACGATCTGCTACAGCAGCTTCGCTATCACGGTTACCAACTTTCCAAGTTACACCAGCGTTTGCCATCATGTGGCTAGAACCACCAGCCCAGGATACGCCACCATGGATTAATGTAGATTCATTTTGTAATGAGCTACGCCAAGAGCCACTGCGGAGTTACCACGGTAGTTACCATAACCAGCCATGATTTGAGTTGGTTCCAATGGATCGTATTGGATAGGTTTCAATGCGGAGAGAGCTGCGCCTTGAGCACCTACACGACCGATTTCTTCGCCGAGCATATCTACACGAGGGTCAGCTGCAGGAGCACCTGGAGTACCTGTTACTGCCAAGTCGTAAACTGGAGCACCATCAGCATCTGTAGTTTTATGAATTACAACAGAGTGGTTGTTAGATGTTACCTTAGTCAATTGACCCTACAGTTGCAGCATCATCTTTAGCGGTACCAGTAGCAAGCTTAGTAATTTTATTACCACCCATGTTAAGATCCCCATTTGTTACATTGATGGAGTTACCACCTGAATGTCATTTAGGACCACCAGCAGCATTAGAGATGGATGTAATACCTGTTAGATCACCCATTACATCAAATGTAACTTACCATCAGCAGCTGTAATGAGCTTTTGTATTTGTGCCATCAATGAAGTTCAAGCCATCGGACAATTTAACTGTACGAGTATTACCACCGTTTTGTTTGTATGTCAATGGAATTTGAGTTGCAGCTTGATTACCATCGAAACCAACCTTATAAGTAGTTTCATGAGCTACAGATGTATCTGCAGTTACTGTAATAGCAGGGGCTTACAGAAGTTACTTTAACAGCTTCTTTAGCTGCATCTTTAACTGCATTTTTAGATACAGACACTTCATATGTTGCACCAGTTGTACCAATATCGCCAGCTTTTTGGAGCTACTGTAGCAATATTTGTATCACCAGCGGCTGCCGTACCAGCTTGTACTTTTTTCAACAGCTTTTTCTTAGCTTCAGTAAGAACTTTATTCAATTGTTCTTCAGTTGCTGCACGACCCTTAGTTGCAAATGTAGGATCAGTAAGATCTACATTTGTTAAACCAGTGATGTCGCCAGTATGACCATCGATTTTAACTTTATGAGTATCACCAATCTCTACAACAGGCTTCAAGGGATACTTTTGTAATTAGTATGACCATCTGCTGCTGAATTATCAGTCTCAACCTTAACGTTGTCATCGCCAGCTTCTACTGTTGTTTTCGCTGCATCAGTGTATTTCTTCAATTGGGAACCATTAACTGCATCTTTAGATGTTGCATTCACAGCACCATCAGCTACGTTAGTGATTTTCTTATCGCCCGCATCTACACCAGTCTTAGTAATGGAAGGACCATTAGCAATTGTTACACCATCTTTATTAACAACAGTAGTATCGCCTGCTTTCAAGGAACCATTAGTGCCAAGATCAACAACTGCTTTCAATGCATACTCAATATGAGTGCCAGTGGCATCATTTGTTTGTTTAACAGTTAAAACCAAAGCATTGAAGTCTACTTTACCATTATCAATAGTTTTACTTGTAGCACCATTGTTAGCAGTTACATCAAAACCATTCATTGTGCCAATTCAGCACCGCTGATTTCAAGGTTACCAGCTGCATTTTTTAGCTACAGTAATGCCATCTTTACCAACAACATTAATCTCTTTAATGTTTGTAGCAGGAACATCAGTACCATTAGCTTGATTGTCCACAATCGATCTGTAGTAGCTACAAGTTTTTGTAGTGCCACCATTAGTTGTGAAAGTAATGTTATCACCATTACTTTGAATAGTGTTTTCACCAAGTTGGATGCCGTTCAAACCTTTGAGGTTTTGTGGTTCAACTTAACAGTTAATGTATCTGTACCATCCGCTTCATACTGCGATGTTGTCTTTAGCAGATTCGAATTTAGTCGTACCATCAGACAGTACAATTACATATTTCTTACCTGTTGCAGGATCAACTACAGTACTTTCTTTGTACCTTCACCTTGAACTTTTTTACAAGTGTATTAAGTTTATGGTTATTTACCAGTAGATTTATTGTTACCAGTGAATTTCAAAACCATCGTTAAGTGTAGCAACCTCTTGTTTACCACCCTTATCTTCGTAGACGATACGAGTCATACCGTCTTTACCGTTATGGCCGTTTACACCATCATGACCATCAGTACCATCTACACCTTTGGCACCTTTTTTTCTACATGGATATTCACACGATTAGTACCATCAAGGCCATCTACACCGTCTTTACCATCGATACCAATCTTACCATCTTTACCATCTTTACCAACGTGAACAGATTCTACATCAAGATTCTTATCCAATGCATAGTTAATAGTTGTATTACCATTACCATCATTAGTTTGTTTCACAGTCATGTTTTTACCAGCTTGGAAATCAACAGAATTTTGATTACCAATTACTTGGCTAGTGTCACCAGCATGTTTACCTACTTCAGAACCTGCAGTTGTATTTTCTGCAGATGTTTTAGCTGTCAAGTAGAAGCTGTTGTACCACCAGTATTCAATGCAGAGAAGTCGATAACTGCTTTAGTATCAGTGACTGCATGACCATTACCATCATTGTAAGTCAATGTAACAGTTTTACTAGCTGCATCATATTTGTACATTTGCAGTCCCCCAGCATTAGCTGTACCACCTTTAGTTTCAGTAGAGCCAGTTGCCACTGTTGTAGGTGCAATATGACGTTCATTTGCTTTCAAAGTATCATGAACGGTTTCAATTGGTCTTCTGTAGCTGCTTGACCAGATGTAAAGTTTGTTGGATCAAATGTTAAGTTTTGTAAACCACCAATCTTACCTGTGCTTGCATTTAGAGTAATACTATGAATACCATCTATGGTTACAGTTTTATTTGGACCAAAGGAAATTTTTGCCATTGTTTGTACCCATCATTCGTGATGGAGGAAATGTTAAATCACTCTACATTCACTTTATATATCAGCAGCCGTACCAGTACCAGATTTTTCGTATTTTTACCATCAGCTAGTACAGTTTTAGTTGCCTTTCAATTGTTTTACAAAAGCGACGCATCAGTATCAGCTGTACCCTTTCCAGCTACATTAACGATTTTATTACCGCCATTATCTAATCCAGTATTCGTCAACTTAACATCTGTAGTCGGTGTTGTACCCGCTGCAGGTGTAGGAGCCTTTAATTGGCCAATACCATTATTTACTTTAGTATCACCAACACAGTTAAGGAACCAGCATTAGTAAGATCGACATCTTTATTCAAAGAATAAGTGTATGCATGTTCACCAGTCAAATCTTGTTTAACTGTTAAGTTTCTTTTACCAGCCGCAAAGTTTACTTGATCACAGGTTTTACAACAGTCGCTGCAGAATTGCTAATTCACCAAGTTTACCACCATTTGCTTTTTGCATTCGCTTTCCAACCGAGTTAATTGTATCTACTACAGTTTTAACAGTAGCAATACCCATCTTTGGCTTCAGCTGCACCAGCTTGGAACACCAGGTTTACCTATCAGTTACTGTTGGAGCTGTACTAAAGGTTAAATCAAAATGTTACTTTACCATCAGCACCAACGCTAGCAGTTGTATAATCACCACCTGTGAAGTTCAAGCTCTTATCTAGTTTTACTGTTCGATCAGCAGTTGTAGTAGTAACGCCATTAGTTGCTTTATAAGTTAATGGAATTTGTTTTGCAGCTTTATTACCATCAAAAGTCACTTCATAAAGTTGTATTATGATTAGCTGCATCTTCTTTAGGTGTTACTGTGATTGGGTTATCAGCATTTGGTGTGTATGTAGTACCAGATTTTGTACCACCATTATTAATCGTTACTGCTTCACGAGCTGCGTCTTTAACCAGCGTTACGGGATACGGATACTTCATAAGTCGCATTAGCAGCACCAAATGTATCAGATTTTTGGTCCTACCTCTGCAATATTTTTGTCATCAGTAGCATCGGCTGCTTTTTGGTACTTTTTCAGTAGAAGTAGTAACCACCTGTTGCCAAACCAGACAAGTCGATAACAGCTTCTTTACCATTAACTACAGTATTATTACCATCTGTATACGTTAATTTAACTTTTTTATCAGCACCAGGTGTATATGTGCCAGAGTAATGTGTAATTCAGTATTCTTTTCAACTGTTTCACGTTAACTGCATCATTATCACCTGTACCAGGAGCCAAGTTCACAATCTTATTATTTGTTGTGCCATTGCCCATGGACAAGTTGCCACCAGAGATAGTTACAGCAGGAGTAGTTGCACCAGTTGGAACATTACTAATATTGATAGAAGAACCGCCATTAGAGATAGAGTTAATATCTTAGCTCTTTTAGCTAAACCAACGTTGATTGTTGTATTACCATCAGTTACCTTGTTCAATATTTGTTCTAATATTAGCTGTGTTGTATTCATCAGCATATGCTTTACCCGCAGTTAAAGCAACCAGAACCTTGAACTGTTACTGTGGAACCTAGTTTATTTGTTTTAACGCCGCCTTCATTAGCGTTGAATTTCAAACCTTTATCAGTCAAGCCATCAGCTGTATTCTTCAAGTCAGATACGTTTACTGCTGCATTTGGAGTTGCAGTGTTAGCAGCATCTAACTTAGTCAAGAAAGAATCACCTGCATTACCAGCGTTTTTAATAGCGGAGCCAACGTTGTTAACGATGGAGTTACCGCCAGTTACATTACCAGCTGCATCTTGAATGGATGTAATAACATCGCTGCTGCTACTTCTGTACCATCAGGCTTATGGAATTTACCATCTTTATCCTTAGTTAGCTTGTTACCATTTTTATCTGTATAAACAGCTGGTGTTACTGCATTGATAGTCATAGAACCATCAGCAGGTAGTTGGAGTTGTGATAAGGATATTTTCGCCAGCTTTTACATTAACCTTTACCATTTACAGGAGCAACATCAGTACCATTACCTTGGATTGTCCAGATATCATCAGTAGTTGCTACTTTCTTCAGTATCCGTAGTACCAGGAGTTGCACCAGGTGTTGTGTACTCAATACGTTTATCACCAGCATTATAAGTAATATTAGTTGTGCCACCAGATGTTGTATGGTCGCCTAATTCAACAGTTTTAGTTTGAACAGAATCCAAACCTTTAAGTTTTTAGACAATTGAACAAGTAATTTACCATTACCATCGTTATTTACACCGATGTTGTCAGTAGTCAAGTCAGCTTTGTTAGCACCACCGATAATATCTAATGTTTCATTAAGTTTCTTAGCGATAACTTTAGTTTTATCAGTACCTTGTGCATCATCACCAGCATATTTCATACCATCATTAAGTGTAGCAACCTCCTTGTTTACCCCTTATCTTCGTAAAACGATACGAGTCATGCCATCTTTACCATTATGGCCATTTACGCCATCATGACCGTCAGTGCCGTCAACGCCTTTAGCACCTTTTTTTCTACATGAATGTCTACACGGTTAGTACCATCAAGGCCATCTACACCGTCTTTACCATCGATACCAATCTTACCATCTTTACCGTCTTTACCAACGTGAACGGATTTTACATCAAGATTCTTATCCAATGCATAGTTAATAGTTGTATTACCATTACCATCATTAGTTTGTTTCACAGTCATGTTTTTACCAGCTTGGAAATCAACAGAATTTTCGATCACCAATTTGGCTAGTGTCACCAGCATGTTTAATCTACCAGAACCTGCAGTTGTATTTTCTGCAGATGTTTTAGCTGTCCAAGTAGAAGCTGTTGTACCACCAGTATTCAAAGTGAGAAGTCGATAACTGCTTTAGTATCAGTTACTGCATGACCATTACCATCATTGTATGTCAATGTAACTTTCTTAGTAATCATATTTATATATGTTTTCAGTCCCTACAGTTGTACCACCTTATTTTCAGTAGAACCAGTTGCCACTGTTGTAGGTGCAATATGACGTTCGTTTGCTTTCAAAGTATCATGAACAGATTTCAATTGGTCTTCTGTAGTTGCTTGGCACAGATGTAAAGTTTTTGGATCAAATGTTAAGTTTTGTAAACCACCAATCTTACCTGTGCTTGCATTTAGAGTAATACTATGATCACCATCTAGTAGTTACAGTTTTATTTGGACCAAAGGAAATTTTTTGCCATTGTTTGTACCATCATTTGTGATGGAAGAAATACCAGTTAAATCGCCCTTAACATTTACTTTATATGTTGTACTATTATCAACTGCGTCTGTGCCTTCCTCAACAGTTGTATTTTTACCATTGATAACTTTGGCCTTCTTTTGGCAATGCCAGTAATTTTAGTTGTTTGTTAAATCTTTGCCATTACCATCAACATATTTTTAATGTTACGGAGCCATCATTAGCGCAACAGCATAAGTATCAGGCTTAATATGTTTTTCATCGCCAAGATTTGCAACTTTATTTGTTACAGTAGCCAGGTAAAGCACCAGGATTTGTATCTGAGATGTAATTGTAATACATCACCATCAGTCTTAATTGTACTACCACCAATTTCTACTGAAGTTAAATCTTTTAAGATCTTTTTTATTCAAAGAATAAGGTATGTATGTTCACCAGTCAAATCTTGTTTAACTGTTAAGTTTTTACCAGCGCAAAGTTTATTTGATCACCAGGTTTTACAACAGTCGCTGTAGAATCACTCATCAAGTTACCACCATTTGCTTTTAGCATTTGCTTCCAACCAGAGTTATTGATTGTATCTACTACAGTTTTAACAGTAGTAATACCATCTTTACCAGTTGCACCAGCTTGTCCTGAACACCAGGTTAATGTATCAAAGTTATTGTTGAGTTGTACCAAGAGTAACATCAAATGTTACTTTACCATCAGCACCAACGCTAGCAGTTGTATAATCACCACCTGTGAAGTCAAGCCTTTCATCTAGTTTAACGGCTCATCAGCACTTGTAATAGTACCATTTGTCGCTTTATAAGTTAATGGAATTTGTTTTGCCGCTTTATTGCCATCAAATGTAACTGCATATGTTGTATTATGGTTAGTATTATCTGGTACCTGCTGTTACAGAGATAGGGTTATTTGTATCTGCTGTATAAGTACCACCAGTTGTTGTACCACCATTATTTACTGTTACAGCTTCACGAGCTGCATCTTTAACTGCATTACGAGATACGGATACTATAAGTCGCATTAGCACCAAATGGTCACCAGATTTTGGTCCTACCTCTGCAATATTTTTTTGTCACCAGTAGCATCGGCTGCTTTTTGTACTTTTTTCAGTAGAAGTAGTACCACCTGTTGCCAAACCAGACAAGTCGATAACAGCTTTTACCAGTAACTACAGTATTATTACCATCTGTATACGTTAATTTAACTTTTTATTAGCATCAGGTGTATAAACCAGGCGTGATATGTAATTCAGTATCTTTCAACTGTTTTACATTAACTGCATCATTATCCGTTGTACCAGGAGCAAGATTTTGCATCTTATTAGTCCCCATATCTAAGGAACCACCAGTGATATTGATAGAACTACCGCCAAATGTCATTTTTGGTCCAGTTGTAGTATTAGCAATAGATGTAATACCTGTTAAAACTGATTTAAGGAGTATTTATATTCTTGATTGCCATTTGCAGCAATAGTTTGTTTTATTTTTTAGATTATCGCCTGCACTATAAGTAACTTGTGTGCCAGGTTTAACATTACCTACAATTTGGAGTACCATCTGTGTTACCACCAGCAGTTGCTTTCAGTAAGAGTTATTTATAGCGTCAGCTACATTGTCAGTTGTTGCAATACCATTTGTAGTAGGTTTAACAGCTTTACCATCTGTATTATTAATAGTACCGCCTACTTTAGCTGTGATTTGAACAGCCCCTTTATCAGCACCAGTTGCTACAACAGATGTTGAAATAAGATCATTATCACCTTTTACAGTCAATGTACCATCTGTTAGTAAGAAATCGCTATTGCCCGTATCAGCAGCATATTTTAAGTTAACGCTTCTTAACTGAGCTACGTTAACAGCATCAGTATCTTCTTTACCTGCTGCAAGGCCTGTGATTTGACGAGTTTGTGCAGAACCATTACCAATAGAGACTGCCGCGAGTAGATGTTTCAGCAGCATAGTTAATCCACCATATTTATTTGTGCGAGAATCAGCTGGATTGAAACCTTGTACACCTGCCGCAGTAGATGCTACAGACGTGGAACCAATTGCAACACCATCTGCAGTACTTGCGGTAGCTTTATAACCTACTGCAACAGATTTATTAACAGTCGCTTCAGCTTTCTGTCACCCAAAGCTAAAGATTCAGCGCCCTTAGCTTTTTGATAATCGACCTACGGCAACAGAGTGAGTACCTGTTGATTCAGAACCAACGCCATGAGCAACCGCACCATCTCCAGAGGCTGTAGACTTCATACCTATAGCAATAGAATTATCGCCTGATGCCACTGTACCAGTAGTAGTATTATCAATGCTACTACCGAACGCAATAGAGTTTGCGCCGGAAGCTTTTGCTTTATTACCAATTGCCGTAGAATAATCACCAGATGCCGCTACATTTTTACCCATCGCAATAGAACCTATTTTAGTTGCTGTTGCATTACTGCCTGTAGCAATTGCTTGGTCACCAGTAGCTGCAGATCCATTACCAACAGCAATAGAGTCTGTGCGATCAGCATTTGCCAAATTACCAACAGAAATCGCGCTTTTGTGCCTTAGCTGTAGCTTTATAACCAACAGCGATTGCTCTTTCAGCACTTGCTTCTGCAGAGGACCCTAAAGATGTTGCATAATTCCCAGAAGATTTTGATAACGTACCAATGGCGATAGCACGATATGCACCAGCTGATGTTTCAGCTTCACGGCCAATAGTTTGAGAATCTTCAGCATAGCCTCTTGCACCAGAACCAATAGCTGTCGCATAGTTTGCAGTAGCCTTAGTTTGGAAACCCAAAGCAGCTGCATATTCACCACTTGACTTAGAACCAGAACCAACAGCTGTACTATCTTTGGCGATTGCTACCTGTTTCGTTACCAATAGCAATAGATGCTTCTTCACCATTTGTTTTAGATTGACGCCCCAAAAGCGATAGCTGCTTTACCAGTAGCATTAGCATGGTCACCAATTGCGATGGAAAACTGAGGCGAGCATATGCCGAGTCAGCCTAACCACTACCAATAGCAATAGATGCATCACCATCAGCATGACCACACCACTGTTACCACCATTAAAGGATACAGCACCAGCTTGACCAGGCATCATAGCACCTACTGCCACTAAAGCAGCAAAAACTGTAGACAATGCTTTTTTCTTACCACCATTGTTTTTCGCTACCAGATACTACAACGTAGCATTCTTTTGTTTTGCTCCAAACAACTTTTAAAGATCTTATTCATATTTCTATGAACCCCTTTCTTTTTCTCTTTCTTTAAGACACTTATAATCCTTAATTAATCCCTATTCAATAGAAATAAAAATCATTGTGTGAAGAACATTTTTGCATGTTTCACTTTTCATTCATCTTACTTCATGTACATACTAACAAATATTTTTTGTTTTGTAAAACATTTTCTCTTTTTTTCTCATAAATTGGAAAATGTTTATTTTTTTTTAATTTTTGTTAAGAAATGGTGTATTTTTTTACACATTTTTGTACGATTTTTTCAATTTCAGTAAAACATATATTAATCATTTTCGATTTATTTACTTTTTACAAATATTAACAATCACGATTTCTTCATAAACATGATATTAATATATTTATATACTACAAGTTTTTTTTTGATATATTGTAAAATGCTCTTAAATCATGTTAAATAAGGATATAAAAAGCATTACCTATCAAGAAAAATAAGTGTTTAAATTAGCAAACTTATCAAATAGGTTCTCACAAAGCATGAATGAGTTATTCATGAACAATCAGCAATATAAGTGGATATTATTTGTGGTTATATTAAAAACGCCATTATAACAACTGAATGATTGTTATAATGGCGCTTGCAATACAAGATGCTCTATCTCCAATACCTGCCTTGGATAGATTTAACGTCAGTGATGAAACTATATAAACCCCTACAAGTTATTATATGCAATACGGCTTTTCACCATATACAATTGACACATTTAAAGATATCGTTATAGCAATAATAACGACAATATAAATATATTCTTTCATTATTTCAGCTCTTTTCTATAAAATTAACTTACAAGTCAATAACCAACTATCGTTGCAAATCCTACTCTGTAAGAATCTAATATACATAACTCTTACAAAAAATTCATTAATTTGCAATTTCAGTTAGTCTTCAACTAAAACATTAGCTAAAGCAATAACGCTAAAGCTAGAAACATCTCTAAAATCGTAAACTGATTTTGATTTTTCACTTTGATATATTTACTCATACATAGTATGAGATCAATTAATTTCAAAGATACTTCTGTCTGTCCATAAGTAATGGATAGACACAAAAATATATATTAGGCCAAGAGTTATAAGTAATTCTAGGGCGCTCAATATAGTCCTTTTGATTCATCAGGAATCAACTCCTTTCTTATGTAAAATAATGTGTAGCTCAAACTATATTGATAGCAGTCTCTACACTAATAAAGTTATGAGACCATCAGATTTCGAGAGATATAACAAAGCCTTTATAATCTACAAAGATGTAAACCGATTCAAAACTGTATATACTATGCCCTTACGATTGGGGTCTCACCACTCTCTCATTACCATTGAACAAAAATTAATCACAATAATTTCTTTATTTTGATATTTTTTCTTAATCTATATTCATGACTGATCCTCTTACAAAGTCTCATCAAATAGAATTCACTAAAATAAAAAGGTCACGCGCAACAACCATATGGTTATTACGCGTGACCTATATAGAACGTATACGTATATCTAGAAACCTCAGCAAGCTTTCCTCAAATATGTTGTATCTATAACTCATGCAATTTTCTATATATAGTATATATATAGGGATATAAACTTTCACCATAAAACCATGTAGTATGATATACTAATCTACAGTAATACATGAGGAGTGTAGACAAAGGGGTTAATCATGAAAAAGAAACTAAAAAAAAAAGGCCGCATCAGCCTCTGCTGAAACGGCAACAAACAAGAATGTCGTATCTAAACCGGATGCAACGGATACGATAACGCATACTATGGACGTGCCTACGGATGTGGAAAAGGGTATTAATATCTAAAGGCGTCCTACGATACGTTCCTATATATTTCAAAGCCATTTTCTAGCACGAATATTAATAATTTGTATGCTAAGGCTAAGATTTATGGACTTGATCCGGTGGCGCCGAGCAAGGCGCGCGTGTTAGAGCTTGGCGCATCCTGCGGTAACATCATCCCACAAGCGATGTACTACCCTACGGCGACTTTCACAGGCATCGACCTATCCGGCGTACAGGTGGAGCACGGCAGGGGAGATCATCGAATCCATCGGCCTTAGAACGTGACGCTGCTCGAAAAAACATTATGGACGTGGATAAGAGCTTCGGCACGCTTCGATTACATCATCGTTCATGGTATCTGGTCTTGGGTACCGGACATGGTGAAGACAAGATTCTCGATATTTGTAGCGAGAATTTATCGAGCCGTGGCATCGCTTATGTATCGTATAATACGTACCCTGGCTGGAAGCGGTTAGAACAATTGCGCGATATCATGTTGTACGCGGATAAACGGGCGGAAGATAAGGGTTTATTAGAACGCACGTTGTATACGAAAGAGTGTGTTAAAGCTTGTAGCAGAAACGATGAACAGCGACGATCGTTCTCGGGCCCAATCGAATTACAAAATTAACAACATCAATCGGGTATTACAATCTAATGATTATTACGTAGCACACGAGTACTTGGAAACCTACAATGATCCAGTGTATGTATCCCGATTTCATCGAACGAGCTCGTCAACACGGCTGTGCCTATGTAGGTGACGAATCATTACAACGATCCTTCATTACCTGGCTTTCAGGGAGACGTGGAAAAAAACATTTCCACCTATCCAACGGCAATTATATTGACAAGGAACAGTTCTACGATTACGTGTACGACACGCAATTCACATGAGCCTATTGACGAAACTATCAACGAGGACAAAGATCGATCACGACGAAACGGTAACCCAAGACATCTTGAACAACCTGTACTTTATGGCGCCGTCTAGAAATGTGAAGGGCGTTCCTGAGGACTGGACCAATACTGTTCACATCGCTATCAAGGTGTTGATGGATACATTCAAGGAATTCACCGTTCAGGATATTGTCAACTATATTAGTTCCCACTATCCGGGCTATGTCATCGATGGCGATGTATTATATCAACGTCTGTTCCTACTCATCGTGACTGACAACCTCAACATTTACGGTTCTTCCTATCCTCGCACGCCGTTTGTTGAAAATGAAAGCTACATTCCAGAGCGCTTTATTAAATACATCGAAACCATTGTGGAAAAAAAGGCGGCAGCCAATACCTCACACCGGGTAACATGTACAACCAAGTGGACGGGGACGTCGACAATGGCCTATTATACGTGATGAAACAATTGGCTAAACCAATCTCTCGGGCCGATTTAATCGCCAACCTCGACGAAAACCTAACTGTTAACCGCACCACCAAGGACGGCTATAACTACGTTGTACCGACCGAAGAATACATGGACGAAGTGTTGACACACACATTGAAATGTTGGGGTATTTTGAGAAATAATTTGAATATGAAAAAGGAGCTGTAACAAAACAGCTCCTTTTTTATACTATTCATTATCTATCCTATATAAAACATAATCCTAAATTAGAATTACGTTCTAATGAGTGATTATCTTGTTTTTATAATCCCATGATTCTTTATAATCTGTACATTGAGAAAATGTAGACTCACTTATAAATTTAATAAACGCATTTATATCATCATAATACATTTCGGTAAAAGCCAATGAGTTAGCCTTTTTCTCTTCATCAGTAGCATTGGGCTTATCATGTAACACATGATCCAGGTTACAAGACATATAATATATTTTATAAGGAATATTATTCCACATTACAGAGGTCCTTGAACTTAAGGTATTCAAATTCTCACGCTTATGCTCATTTCGCTCGATAGCAACTTGTCGATTTGGGACTATAACAGACTCTAATGTATATAAAAATTTATCTTTTGTCTCATCCTCAATAATGACAGAGTCATCAACAAAAGCTCCATCCATATCAACTAAATGTATAATTTGCTGAACATCCGCAGCTTTAAAATGATTATTTTCAGCATATACCTTAATTTCATTACCTAATCGAGCCTTAATATTCGACTGATTTATTCCTCTTTTAGAGGTAATATCCCCGTACATAATTTTCATATGTACAGTATTACTATCAAAAAATTTAGAAAAATATAATTCTAATGAATCCGCATCAGAAGGTCCTTCCAACAATAACAAGCACTATTTTTCGTCGTGCCATTTATATGCACCAGCTTTCCTAAAAGCATAAGAAATTTCAGCATTATTTGTCGATTTATATAATTCTTCGTTCTGTTCCCCAAGCATGATATCTCTATAGTAAAAGTCGCGTAAGTTATTGCTTGTCTTTACATTAACCATTCGCGTATATCGATTGCTAGGATTAGTTGTGGTAAAAGCAATACAGCCTTTATCAAGTGTTTCTAAAGGTCTTAGGTTATGAGATGTAAATATTAATTGGCTTCGCCTTTCTCTGAAATGATTCGTAAAATCTCACCAAGTAGATATTCAAAGATACCCGAGTCTAGCTCATCTATGGCAACAGTAATAGATTTTCTATTATAGACAGAAATTAATAGGCCTAAAACGGAAATAATTTTACGTATCCGCTTCAGATTCATATTTTAATGGAATATATGTATTTGATTTATAGGATACTAACTCAAATCGCTCTCCGTCTTGATTATCCTGCAATTTTTCCTTACCTAGTGTTTCTACACCTATAGTTAATCCTGGTACAATTTGGGTTAATACCAAATTCATCATAGCTATACTATCTCTAATATCTTGTACAACGGCTATAGGAAATACATTAGGTTGATTTAAGGATAATCCAATCGTACCTAATATGTCTCGTATCAGCCCGATAGTTAATCTCTAATGTAATGCATCGAGACTAATTAAGCCACTATGTTCCGTTGTTACTACAAATAAATCATGATTTCCATACTTCACTAAGTCTGTCAAAATCGAATAGACTAATGCAAAATCTTGATTTGATTCCATCACTTCATTACGACTATGAAGTCGTTTCATAAACTCAGGAGAGAAAATAAAGGATCGCGATTCCGCATTCGCTTGTTTTTTTATTTACAATTAGTATCTGTAATATCATCAATATCACGACCAACTAGTAAATCTAATTTTTGATTTAGGTTTAAAGATTTGCTTAACCGGTACATTCGTGTCAATTAAAACACTTTTCTAATATTGGTTTCTACACTTTCAAGCTTATATTGTAAGCGCTCTTTTGTAATACAAATACGATGTTCTCCATCTCTAGTATCATCCGTTATATTATTTTTCACCAGTAATCGATGAGGTAATGCCTAATTCCACCTCATAATCTACTAAAATATGTTTATGATTATCCTCTATTAACAATTCAAAATTTAATTCACACGTATGAGAGGCAGAGGATATATTGATATAATCACGAATTGTGAAGGCAATTTTTGGCCTGTAAGTAATAATTTTAAAATACTAATCGCATCTATAAGTGCCGTTTTACCAGAACCATTTTGACCATATATACCTAATAGACTCGATTTATAGTCCTTTCTTGTATTTATGAAATTGATACGACCGTGTTCAATATTCTTTATATTATCTATCGTCATAGATGCTAAACGAATATATTTGGTAGTGTTCATATACTTACCTCCTAGTATGCTAAGTGTAACACACCAACTATTTATATTCAATTAAATTGCAAAACGATATTTTATATTACGATTTACTATTTTAATTTACGTTTTGTAATACCACAAATAAAAACCGATACAAACTCTACTACTAATCGCTAGAGTTCGTATCGGTTTTTCTCTATATATTATTTTTTATTCAATCTAACTCGTTCAATTGTCGGTTGTCCTTGGCTATTTTTAGCCACTGTGTCAACGCGGAACAATGCCATTTCAGGACTGAATTCTGTTACCAGTTGTTCGTTTACTTGTACGCCGTTTTGAAGGCACGGTATACGATTTCTGCAAATTCGTAACGAGTTAACAAGCAGTCACCACCGAATGTGCCATCAGGGTATCCTTCTTACTAAGCCGCGACGGGAGAGGTCACTCACGGCTTCGTATGCCCAATGATTGCTAGCCACATCTGGGAACAATGTAGTACGGTCCGCTTTCATATGCGTACCTGCCACATCATTTAGAGGGCTGTCAATTTTGGATTTGTGCATTTTGAAGAGCTACGGTTTTCTTAAGCTCTAGCACTTCTTTACCGATGGCCACGCGAGAACGAGATACATTGCTATGAGCACCGACTTTCACAGAAAGACCTGCATTCACAACAGTTTCCCCATTACCTACAGTGGAACCTATTGCTCAATTGAACGTCCTCATTAGGACGATAGAACGCGCCTAGTGCAGCAGCATTGCCATTATGGTAATGACCATAGCCAGCCGCAAAGTCCCATTTTGCATCTGGATCAAAGTCGAGCGGATGAAGAGCCGCCAAAGGCAGCCGAACCAGCTACGGCCTTGTTAACGCGTTTATCTAAGCGGGATACATCTTTTTTAAGATTCGTTACATCACCTTGAACGTTGACAGTATTGTTTGCATTCACGGATATCATGTCATGTAATCGTTTAAGTTGTGCCACGTTTACCGCATCAGTATCATTTGTACCAGCAGCAACGGATGTGATTTGACGCGTTACGCCATTTGCTACATCACCAACGGACACAGCAGATGCTGTGGATTTCCAGGTAGCAGATGTATCGGTAGATGGCGCGTTAGTAGGATATCATAACCAACTGCACCGGCCGCAACTGTTACTTTAGAGCCACCACCGAGTTCTACACCACCTTCGGTGGATACGTCTGTGTTATGACCAATGGCCACTGCATCGTGAACTACTGTTGTCGTTCCATTGTCGCTAGAGCCAATAATAACGGTATTATTAGCACCTGTTACGGTACGGTTATCGCCAACGATAATCGTATTCTTAGCATCGGACACGGTATTCTTAGAGCCGATGGCAGTCAAATGTTGTACATTAGACGCGGTATTGCCGACACCCATGACGAGGTTGTCTGCGCTTTCAGCACGGTTAGCACCTGTTACAGTGTTATTAATGCCAACCATAGCTGTACGCAATGTGTAGTCCGCCTTGTTGCCGCCACCGAATGCCATCGTTGCACCACCGCCGTTAGATTCTTTTACGGCTTCACGGAATTTTCCAGCTAATTCGCTTCGCAGAATTGCCACCGTCGTCAGGTGCACCATAAATAGATGTAACGGAATTAGTAATTTCATTGCCAGCGCCCATGATAATAGAGCCATTGCTGTTGAAAGTTCGGTTTGCTGTACCAACAATGCTATTAGCAACACCAGAGTAATAGTTATTAGCCGTTTTAGATTCAATGCTGTTTAAGGAACCATTAATAGTAGCGCCTAGGTTTTTCACTGGATTCGCCATACGGCCACCATTATATTCACTGGAGATGATGTTATAAGTACCTGTATTAGTTGTGAAAGCACCATTACTAAAACTATTAGCACCCACTGTAGTGGCATACGCATTCAATGCATCTTTACGAGTAGTCGCTGTATCTACTGTAGTATCACCAAGATCACCTTTATAGTTATGGGAACCAATCATAGTACTGCCAGTACGAGCAAATGTATTGTCACCAATTGCTACGCTACCTACTACCTTTGTTGGATCCGACGGAATTCTTACAGAAGAGAACCAATTACCACTAAAGGTTGTTTGACCTAATGCAAAGCTAGCCTCAACACCACCAGCCATATTTTTCAATCTTTGCATTTTTACCGATTGCAACACTACCGCCTTGGCTAGCATAGTTATTGATGTTAGCACCATTACCGACTACGATATCTCCTGTAGCAGCACTGGCGCCATTAGAATACCCAATCTTAGCACCATTACCAATTGCTACGTTTTCAATCTTTGGCGCATTGCTACCTGTTCCATAAGCAATACCATTACCAGCACCTACCGTAACATCCGCTGCACTAGCCACACATAAACTGGATAACAACATACCATTAATCAATATCGCCAATAAGCGTTTCCGTTTGTTCATAATCTTCCCTCTCCATTTACAAACAAATACATAATACGATCTCTCACTCATCATTTATTCATGATGTTTACATGAATCATATTATCATATTTTAAATATTTGTAAATAGTTTGTTTATAATTATCTTAAATTTATTAACAGATTTATAAGATAGTTAATATAATAAAAAACGGATAGCTAATCGCAATGGACTAACTATCCGCTTATATACTGAGGTTTTTATGAATGACCTGTTTATATTATACAGCTATCTGAGTGTCTCAATATTATCTGTTATTCAATTTTTGTACGAGCATATCTACTGTTTCTTGTAGTTTTTTGTTTTGTGCTTCTAATGTATCTACCCGTTGTTCGAGAGCATTATAGGACGCAGGAGAGATTTTTTGTAGCGTTTTGTTTTCACCAAATTTATAGGATACACCAAGGTTGGCCATGATGTCACCACTAACGGTAGCACCTGCTGTAAGGAGCAAGTTTTCCCTTTGGATAATACCCCCACACCAAGGGCCAGCGCATTCGCCCTTGTAGTGACCATAGCCACCCATAACTTGAACCTTGATGGTCAGGATCAAATTGTAGTGGATGTAATGCAGCTAGTGCTGCAGCACGAGCATCGCCTTTATTGGCCTCTTTTTCCAATGTTGCTAATCGCGTTATATATATTATCAATTTGTTGGTTTGTACCATATAACTGGGAGCCGTTAACCGCATCTGTAGAATCCGCTGTAATACGACCTGCTGCAACATGAGTGATAGTGCGCTCTTGACCTGGTAGCGCCAACGGATACGGTGGATACCGGTGCAGTACCGGCAAAGTTTACGGTGCCACCTTATTGTAGGTATAACTAGGGGTGCTCACTACATCACTACTTTCAGCAGTAGAATTATTACCTAATACAACTGCATTGTCTAGAGATGTTTTCACATTATTACCCACTACGAATGTATTATTAGCACTCACTTGGTTCTTGTTACCAACACTGTAGGAATTATCGCCCTTAACAGTATCCACATTATACGTACCTACACCAAAGGCACCAGATTGGTTACCTTCAATTTTTGTTATATGCGCCAATAGCGGAGTTCTTATCACCTTTAAAGATAACACCATGACCCATGCCATAGTTAAAATTACCATTTACAGTGGAGTTAGAACCGATTAATACTGTATTGTTACCTGTGCTGCCACCCGCTTGGCCAGCACCAAGCCATACGTTTTTATTCCCTTAGCATTAGAACCGGCGAAAGCACCGATAGCAATTGTATCAGAAATAGTTGATTTAAAGCCTGCCGCAAAGTTACCTAAGAAATTATAGTCTCCCTTTGCCTTCCCATAAATGTTTTAGCACCTAATGCGACGTTCCCACCACCTTGAGAACCATTCAATGCTACACGACCAATGGCAATGTTATTACCCGTTGCATTTGGATCTCCTGAATGAGAATATGGATTACTGTTGGTTGCCCCAGCTTGACCACCTAAGGATACATTATCCGAATTGGTGAAAAGAAGCACCCTGTAGTCCGATATTATAGGCTGCACCACCAGCGGAAACAATAGGTGTATCAGCAGCTTGCACCAAGCCTATAGAAGATACACTAAACACACTCATCATTGAAACAATACATAATTTTGTTGCGTAATTCATATTACGACCCTCCCACACTTTCAAAATGTGTTGCTATACTCCCGCTAGCGTTCTCGAGGCACCATAAATTTCAGCCACCACATAAGGGTTCCCACAGGTACTCCATTTGGCGAGTATCCGTTTCGTATAATCTAGATGTTCTAACAAAGCATCGCGTAGTTTACGTTGCACGTGGTCAGGGAATGAAATACGAGTATAGGATCAAAGTCTCCTATGATGATATACGTTGTATGTGGTTCTGGTCCTGGCTCAATGCGGTATTGAAATGGAATAATAACATTGAATAAACCATACACCACATCACGCCCGATAGGTTTGCGCGATTTCAGGCTCGCAAAAGTCATGTTCGGACTCATCGTTCTAGGGTCCGTATACATCGGCTTTGACCGTCTTGTTGATTGAATGCCGTTTGCTAGAACACCCTCGTATCGTGCTATCTCTCGCAATACCGTTTTAATGGATTTGTGAATGACATCACGCCGACCATCTACATAGTAACACGCGGTACAATCACCGCCGTCAATATAGATTGGGATCAAGCAACATATATGGTGATCTACATCGCCATATATTGCATTTGGGTTACAAGAAATTAATTCATTATTACTTACATTTGTAGACGTTGTATTCAACATTATCTTAACCTTTCCTAAGATTAATAAATAGTCAGTAATAAAATAAGGAATTCCTCTTGTAAAAGCTTAAAATAACACGTGTTATAGTAGGTGCTTTAGCAGCAGTTTATGAGTTAATTGTAGACCTATAATTACAAACTGTAAATATATAAATTAAAAATATTTTAGATTTTTTAAAGTTACTTATAACTACGCATATTTTGCATATCTTGCATATCGAATTCTTTTTGTTATCCGCTACCATCATATAGTACCGCAATTGGTCGATGGCCTTTTGATGGCGTTGTTGCACAGCCTGTCTAGACTGATGTATTTCACAGCCTATGTCTACGCAGCTCTTGCCATCTCGATATAGGGCATACAATAACTGTTGTTGCTGCCGTGGCAGTTTTCTGAAAGCAGACCACAGACGATTGCGCAATTCGTCTTCTGTCACCGTACCGACAATATCTCGTTCAAGATCCACATCGCTAGGGAACTGATCCATCGCTGGCTCTGATACATCATCACCAGTGCATAGAGGCAAGGTCAACTCGTGGCGCCACTGATGAACTGATTGTTTATAAAAAATTAAGATAACCATAATGAATGGCTGCTTTCACATAGCCAGAAAATGGTACCTTTCCCGATGTGTGAAAGCTATAGATGGATTCGATAAAGATGATCCACAGAAATGATTCGACGTCGTCCGTCATCATAGCCGTACTACATCGGCTCGCATACCGCATGATAAGCGGCCGATAGCGCCGGCATAGCTCGATTTGTGCCGCATCGATAGTCAATTCCTCGATGGGCCACACGGCTCGTTCCGTACTGAGCACCGATACACGACGTTCTTGGCAGACACGCACTAAACTAAGGTCTGTCACCGCTTGTAACACCTTTTGGGGACAAACCACATGTTTCACGTTCATATTCGTTCCTTTCTGCCTAGGGCTTACTTGGAATATACACCCAAATGAGTATTTAGACAAATGAGAAATTCCGCCATAAATGCATAGATTTACAGCGGAATTTTTGTTGTTACATATTCATTTGTGTATAATTACAAACCTATTTCAGTAAAGTACGCCAATTTAGATCAATTTTACATAGCTCCATGAATTGAATCGATTTCTATACACTGAACGAATTCAAATCAATGACAAGTCGCACGAATTCGAATTCATTTCACTAAAACGATTGTATTAAGCGAAAGTGTATCTAGCGCAGGTTTTGCAATGGTATCGTAAATATATTGCCCTTGACCGCAATTAATTTCCTCAAGATTTGGGAACACGAACTGGTACCAAAATTGGAACATAGTATTCACAAAATGGTAATCTGCGTAACGCAATGGACCACGGCTACCACCTTGAATACGTCCAATAATTTCCATATCTAAGAGGTCGGCCATACGGGTTGCAAAGGTACCACTTTTTAAGCTCACTGGCATGACATAATTCTGTATAGAACGGCTTATCTAGTTGTGCCAACGCATAGAGAATCGCATTAGCGGCCCCTACATTACGAATGTAGCGCATAAGCAATCGTTGTGGTTCCGTACATAATATGCCTTGTGGTCTGAAGAATAGACGCACAATATTTTCATCTACCGATAAGGCGGGATCTATATGCACAAGATTCCCCGGCATACCACCTGTTACATGGTATAGCTTAACAAGATCTTCATCCGTATAGTCCCAACCTAATGCTCACATCATCAAGTGTGAACGGATTGACCTTGAAATAATTATGAATGTAGGCTGCAATCAAACTTGATTCGCCCAAGATTCGCCCTTTTAATTCGTCCACATGGGTTCCCATGAGAAGTACGAATACTTTGCCATGGTCACGATAGGTTTCATCAAGTCACGCAATATGATAGGCGCTTGTGGAAACCGTATCCACAAATGAAGGATAATCATCTATGATGAGCATGATCCGCTTGTCAAGACTTGCTTGAAAAACGCCACGCAATGCATCCTCTAAGGTCTTAAAAAGACCCTGATGGCACCTTTTAGTTTCTCTCAATTGATCGAATATGAATGGACTCATTCGCCAAGCGTCCAAGCAGATATATGGTATGACCCCTTGCCTAATCGAGCCTGTAATGCTCTAGCGATATACGTTTTACCAACGCTGTAAGGACCGTGTACAACACTCATTTCCATGCGGTCCTGATTGTATAGTTCCATTATGGCGTCAATGACCGCCCTCATGGTTACTACATTTCATATAAGATCTCACCTCCCTTAAAATAGTTCTCAGGAGTTTATTATATCATATTTTAAATAAACTATAAAATATATCTTGTAAATTTTAACAAATAGATAATAAATTCAAGACATAAAAAACTCTTATTATTTTCCCTGATGAGAAAAGAGTTTCTGTATGTTTAATATATTATTCTTGAAAGCATATGCTTACTCTACTGTTCATTGCTAAATTTCATAAGCATGATGCGGCGCACCGATTCATCAAGGCGTGCTTGAAATGGTTCCATTCTCTACAGCCTGCGTCAATGCATCATGAACTGCCTTGATATGCTTGGCATGCTTACAAAGGATAAACCATGTCGCTGCCCGCATTGATGGTGCGCACCGCATAATCCCTCTATTGATATACCAGCAACAGCAGCACCGACCTCGATATCATCGGTCATCACGACGCCGTCAAAGCCCAGTTCATTCCGTAGCCAATCTGTAATGATCGGTTTAGATAGACTCACTCGGATGATTCGCATCGATAGAGGGTACTTTCACAGCATTCACCATAATCATAGGATGTTCGCTCACGCGTCGCATCGATGAGCTGAGCAAATACGCCATAATGTCCATGAGAGGCTCGCCTTCGACGCATCTAGTTTCATGCCCGGCACGAGCAATACGTAACCGAACGGCGC
>VOFG01000742.1_pt1 | contig 34739 bp, 49 predicted proteins | sample 5384171 | NCBI WGS metagenome assembly VOFG01 (sample SAMN12384726, study PRJNA508395) | human gut metagenome | isolation source: healthy gut F | host: Homo sapiens
ATATGTGGAATAGTTTAAAAGTAACAAGATCTCACTGATTCTGATTATTTTTCTCAGTTCAAATGATGAGCTATGCATTTGTCAAATTCAGAATACGTGAAAAAACAAATTTATAAATTTTTACGTTCGGAATCATGGTGCCAATACAATTACATTGATTCCACTGTTTATTTTTCTATAGTAAAATAGAATCTTGAATACAAGTTTTCACTGATTTTACCACAGGTTGGTTTTCTTCTAGATGATGTTTGCATAGGAGTTTCTATGATTTTGTTCGGATGGGCTGGATTTGGGGGCTATTTGTAGATGGATGTAATCCAGGTGTTACATTTATAAATTGTTTTCCAACAAATACAATGAATTGCACAATTACATCCATGTATAGTATTCTTATATGGAATGATTTTATTTTTTGCAAATACATTTATCAGTGACAATGTGCAAAAACAGTTGCAATGGGATTGGATTATGTGGGAGCATTTAACTGTTGTTCCATCACGATGACTTAATTCTTATTTTGCAATGCCCTTTCATAAACATGCTCGCATTACTATTGAGAATCAGCATAAAATCCAATACCGGCTTTTTTATCAGATTGATTACTGCCTGTATGATTCGCTTCCAGAAGACACTTCTTATTTTCATGCTCAGTTGAGAAGGCAGGCAATAACTGAAATTGGAAAAGATTATGTTATTCTTGATAAGGAATGGAAGACTATTTGGAGGTTCACAGGTTTCACCATCAAATGAAAATGGCAAATTGTAGAACAAATTATTCTACCCATATTTGGGATATCCATTTATTCAGACATGATTCACTTGTTTGGAATCAATATCATAATGATGATTGTCATATTGCTGATGGATTTTACAGATGGCATATCTGATCCTGTTTTTTGAGGAAAATGAAGTAACAGTGCAACAAATAGGGGTTAGTCATAAGTTATTTTGAGCGACAAAGACGATCTTTCAAGTGTAACATACTGGTATCAAAGTGACCTCATCAAGTTTAAGAACTACTACGGTAGAGAAGAGATGAAGTAAGATAAATATTATAGGAAAAGTCTGCATTACTTTACAGTGAGGGAGGTGGGACTTTTGTGAATGTTGTCGGTTCAAAATCTAACCTTGAGAGTGTATAAAGTGCGGTATCTTTAAGAAAGAGTTTCAGGATTAAATATGAAACCACAGAGCTCGGAATCTGAGATATGGGCACTCAGCAGAAAGCTGGGCAGGACAAAAGAAAGAAAGAAAGAAGAAGAAAGAAGGCAGAGCAAAAGAACAGCACCACAGGAACTAGACAGAGCACCAAAACTCACTGCAAGTAACGAGGAAACAAGAATGCAGTCACATGGAATAGAGCAGGACTGGATTCTTGTGCTGCCGGGTGGGAGATTCCAAAAGCGTTTGCAGAAGGATATACATTTGACAAATTACAGATTTACTTTCAGCTACATTGGCACCCACTATCACGGCTGAGTCAATAAAGTTATAAAAGATGGTAGACTGAAATAACTTCAAGTTTGCGAACATGATAAAATAAAACCAGTTCGTAAAATGACATTTTACGAACGGTTTTGAATGCATTTTCAAATAATATTTATCTATTTTTGTGATTAACAAACATCAATCTGTCAAGAAGTCAGCAAGGGCTCTTCCGTGTCTAGCCTCATCGACAACAAACTATTATCATGGATTGCATCAAGGGTTGTTCTTCTTTGCACATTTTGCAAGGTCAGTCTTTCCTGCTGTAGCGCCAGATTCATGATCAACTCTCCACTTTAAGGTTATCCTTTGTTGTAGCCTTCATATTGGGCTCAGATCCTCACCTAACATTTCTGCAAATTTAGCTGCATGCTCAGCCTCTTCGTAGCTGCCTTCTCCCAGTAGAGACCAATCTCAGGATATCCCTCGCGATGAGCTACACAGGTAAGCCTGGAGAAATACACTACCTCAGAGCACTCGCCTCGAGATTAGCCTTCTTTGCTCGAAGATGTATTTCTTATCTTCATCCAGAGATTTCAAGTTATTCTTAACAGTTGAAGCGTATACTCAAACTCATGCTCTGCAGCAAGTGTTAATCTCCTCCTTGATTGTCACTGGCATGCAGGACACTCACATGGATTCTCCTCATAAACTGTCACACAAACTGTACAAACCCATTTTGCTATAATAGTGATGTTTCACTCCTTTTCAAAGATGGTAATAAATGTTTAATTGTTGTAAAATTGTCAGGCTCTAGGAGGCTCATTCTTATAATCCGACACAAAGTCCCGTAAACGAAACTGGGCAGCTCTCAATGGCTAAATCGGTGGATTTACTGCACTGTGTCGTAAAGCTCATCGGCAGAGGTCAAATCATCGCAGCCTCTGCATATAAAGTGATAATTTTGTAAATCATGTGTAAAACTCCGGTCGAAAGTCTGATCTCTGCCAATTTCTCAAGCAAAAGGAAAGGTTTTATAAACAGTTCCAGACTGATGTTTGAAATTCTTTTTGATATTCTGATAGATAGTTTCAGCAGTCGGATGATCAGTGGCCTCCTTAGAAAAGTCTGACTATGAAAACTATATCATATAGATCTCCTTTTAAATGAAATCAGGGTATTAAATATAATATACACAATATTATAATTGTCGAGGAAAATACAGAATAATTCCTATTTTTATTTTCTCACGATGGCTCGAATAGATATAAATCAAGTATGATTAATAAATACATAATATCCTTATCCCTCATAGGAATGGTACAAAACAACAGGCAGGTAAATAAGCATGAAGAGATTCGTTACATACCTGTATTTATATGATGGCAGATAGAAAGGAAATAATGCAGGCTTTTATAAAAGTAGAAATAAATGATGGAAAAATGCATTTCTATTTGGATAAAAATCTCAGGAAAATATACAGGAAAAGTGTATCTGGTATATGGAAGCGGAGGTCATAGAGGCAGGAGGCTTACGGTAAAAAACGGTGAAGCGAGAGAGATATATAATGTAGATACTGAAACGTAGCGACAGTGGAAAGACATTTTTGCAGGTGCTCGGTGTAAAAATAGAGCTGGAAATGCAGATGAAAAAAATTTTCTGGTTGCTGGACGGATAACACGGCAGCAGTTATAGGAAAAACCACCGGCAAGGTACAAGCAGATTTATCAAATAAAAAACCTGTATCGACTACTAAGCCTGGAACCGGGCTGTCAGAAAGAAGTTCATAGTCAAAATGTTGATGACAGTCAGGACAAAATCAGGCGCATAGACATATCAGAGCTTCTGCACGCTTCCCTAAAAAACTGGTACATAGTCAACAACAGCTTTCTACACACGGTTACGCAAACTATGCTATCTCGTCATCAAACGGGATACAGATGGCAGGCAATATCTTGGAGTGCCGGGCGTGAGCGAGCCGCAGGAGCGCATGCTGGCAGGGATATTCGGCCACGGAATTTGAGCCGGCCGCACCGGCAAATGCAGCGCGGATGTCGATAGCGGAGTGTTCGGATACTGGTTCTGCCAGCTGTAGTTTTATAGATTGTAAGAAAATGTCCTTCCTCTGCACAAAACCACAGAAATTGTGTATAATTAAAGCTAACAAAAGAAAACTGTGGGAGGTGGCATTACATGAAAAATTATTCAAAGGATCCTGACAGACAGTATCATATCCAGGTCGCAAAGGGAGAGGTCGGCAGGTATGTTATCATGCCGGGAGATCCGAAGAGGTGCGTTAAAATAGCGCAGTACCTTTGACAATCCGGTCCTGGATAGCTGACAACAGGAGTTTATCACATACACCGGCACATTGGATGAGGAAGGTCAGTGTGACATCGACAGGCATTGGCGGACCATCCGCATCCATCGCGATGGAGGAGCTGTACAGATGGTGCAGATACCCGTGAGGATCGAACCTGCGGAGGCATGCAGACAGATGTGAAAAAGCGGTGACATCGTGATTGCGACAGGCGCCATCCGCATGGAGGGGCATCAAAGGAGTATGCGCCGATAGAGTTTCCGGCTGTGGCAGATTTAGATGTCACAAACGCGCTTGTTGCGGCAGCAAAGCAGAAAAAACTTTACGCATCACACAGGCGTGGTGCAGTGCAAGGATGCATTTTACGGACAGCACGAGCCTGAAAAAATGCCGGCAGGCTACGAGCTTATCAATAAATGGAATGCATGGAGGATGTTTGGCTGTCTTGCGTCAGAGATGGAGTCAGCCGCGCTTTTTGTCGTTGCGGCAAAGCTTGGAGTCAGGGCAGGCTCATGCTTCCTTGTGGTCGCAAATCAGGAGAGGGAAAAGCTCGGGCTTGAGAATCCTGTGGTACGCGATACGGACATGGCGGTTCAGGTGGCAGTTTCAGCAGTGCGAAACCTCATTCGTGAGGATTGCGCCGGAGAATAAGTCAGACATAAAACACAGAAACGGAGAACAGACATTGGATATAAATGAAATTTTAAAACACGTTGACCATACACTTTTATCCCCACAGGCTACATGGGACGAAATCAGGCAGATATGCGATGATGCGATAAAATATCACACAGCATCGGTTTGCATACCGCCGAGCTATGTAAGTCAGGCGTCAAAGTATCTGGGTGAAAGGGTAAAGGTCTGTACAGTGATAGGCTTCCCTAACGGATATTCGACCACTGCGGTGAAAGCCTTTGAGACAGAGGATGCCTTTGCAAACGGAGCGAAGGAGATAGATATGGTCATCAATATCGGCTGGCTCAAGGATAAAAGGTATGAGCTGATAGAGGATGAAATAAAGAAGCTCAAGTCCATATGCAAGGATAAGGTGCTTAAAGTCATCATCGAGACCTGCTTTTCACTGATGATGAGAAAATCAGGATGTGCGATATCGTGACGAGCGCAGGGGCTGATTACATCAAGACATCTACAGGCTTTGGCACGGCAGGTGCGACCTTTGACGATATAAAGCTGTTTTCAGAGCATATCGGAGAGGGTGTGAAGATGAAGGCTGCCGGAGGAATTTCTTCATTAGATGATGCAGAAAGATTTCTTGAGCTTGGCGCTGACAGGCTTGGGACAAGCCGTGTGGTGAAGCTCATTAAGGCTATGGACTGAATTTTCGTATACAATAAATAACCGGGGGAATTATATATGGATAAAAAACAATTGAAAAACTGATTGATACAGCCCTTGCACAGCTTGACTTTTCATATGCGCCGTACTCAGGCTTCAATGTCGGTGCGGCTCTTTAGCAAAAAAATCAGGCAGTCTACACCGGCTGCAATATAGAAAATGCAGCCTACACACCGACAAATTGTGCGGAAAGGACAGCATTTTTTTCAAGGCAGTGAGTGAAGGCGTGCGGGATTTTGAGGCAATCTGTATCGTGGGCGGAAAGAACCAAAAAGCGACAGGTTATACAGCGCCATGCGGAGTATGCCGCCAGGTTATGATGGAGTTTTGCAATCCGAAGACCTTTAAAATAATACTGGCAATTGACAGGGAAAATTATAGGGTTTATACACTTGAGGATATGCTCCCGCAGGGGTTCGGACCTGCGAACCTTGAGTAGAGCGACATGGTAGCTGTACCTTTAATGGGCTGTATAATGGGCTGTAATAGTTGTTGGTTATATGGTCGTGTGACCATTAGCCGCCTCAACAGGAAGTGGGAAAACGGAAATGGGGAAATATGGAGAGAGAAGAGAATATAAGAGATAATATAATAAAGCTGCCGAAAATTGAGCTTCACTGCCATCTGGATGGCTCATTAAGCCGTGAATTTGTCGAGAAAAGGCTTGGCAGGACGGTGCAGGAGGCAGAGCTTAGCGTGTCGGATGACTGCACAAGTCTCGCACAGTACCTGGAGAAATTTGACTTGCCGGGGCAGTGCATCCAGGATGAAAAGGGGCTTGAGGGAGCCGCCTATGATGTGCTTAAGGGCATGCACCGGGAAAACGTCGTATACGCGGAAATCCGTTTTGCACCGCTGCTTTCAGAGAATGAGCGGATGAGCTGCGAGCGCGTGATAGAGGCTGCACTTAAGGGACTTGAGAGAGGTAAAAAGGATTTTGGCATAGAATATGGGCTTATTGTGTGCGCCATGAGGCATCACAGCGAGGGAACAAACAGACGCATGCTGCACACCGCAAAAAGGAAATTTTTAGGCGCGGGTGTGTGCGCGGCGGACCTTGCAGGTGCTGAGGTGCCTTACCCTATGTCAGGATTCATGGAGCTTTTCAAATATGCAAAGCAGCTTGGGCTGCCTTTTACAATTCATGCGGGAGAGTGTTGGAAATGCACAGAATATCATAGATGCAGTGGAGGCCGGCGCAGCCAGGATAGGTCATGGAATAGCCATGAGAGGCCACGGTGATCTGGAAAGGCAGCTTTCGGCAAAGGGCATAGGCATCGAGCTTTGTCCGATAAGCAATCTGCAGACAAAGGCAGTGGCTTCAGCAGACGAATATCCCATCAGGGAGTTTTTGGATGCGGGATTAAAGGTTACAATAAACACAGACAACCGCACTGTAAGCAACACAACTTTTATCTAAAGAGCTTGAGTTCATAGAAAAAACCTATGGCATACGCGAGGAGGAGCTGCCGCTTATGATGAAAAATGCACTGGATGTGGCATTTGCGGATGATGCCGTGAAGGAGCGGATTTTTAGGCAGCTAGTATAGTGCCGCGAGATTTATGGAGATTTAACATTTAGTCGCAGCACAAATTTACGGACCGGAAAATGGAGGTATGACACCATGAAGAAATATAACAGAATTTTTGTGATAGTCCTGGATTCTCTGGGAATCGGCGCAATGCCGGATTCGGAAAGGTTTGGAGACACAGATGTAGACACCTTTGGACATATACTTGAGAGGATGCAGACTCTCGACATCCCAAATCTTACAAGGCTTGGGATGCTCAATCTGCACTGTGGCGGTCAGATGCAGCCGACTGCTGAGCCAATCGGCAGATTTACGCGGCTGGCAGAGGCGAGCAACGGCAAGGACACGATGACAGGCCACTGGGAGATGATGGGCATAAAAACCGAAAAAGCCGTTTAAGACCTTTCACAGAGCACGGATTTCCACCGGAGCTCATAGCTGAGCTTGAGAAGCAGTGCGGAAAAAAGGTCATAGGCAACAAGAGCGCCAGCGGCACTGAGATAATCGAGGAGCTCGGAGAGGAAGAGATAAAGAACGGTTCGATGATCGTATACACGTCAGCGGATTCGGTGCTTCAGATTTGCGGCAATGAGGAGACCTTTGATTTACAGAATCTCTACCGCTGCTGTGAGATAGCCAGAAAAATAACACTCAAGGACGAGTGGAGAGTAGGGCGCGTCATTGCAAGACCATATGTGGGAAAGAAAAAAGGGTGAGTTCGTGCGAACCTCAAACAGGCACGACTATGCGCTTAAGCCTACAGGTCTTACTGCATTAAATGCATTAAAGGACAATGGACTGGATGTCATTTCAGTCGGCAAAATCAATGATATTTTCTGTGGAGAGGGCATTACAGAGGCATTCCGCTCAAAGAGCTCGGTTCATGGAATGGAGCAGACAATTGATATTTGTGAGAAGGATTTTAAAGGGCTGTGCTTTGTGAATCTGGTCGATTTCGACGCACTGTGGGGACATCGCAGAAATGTGACAGGCTACGGAGAGGAAATTGAAAAATTTGATAAAAACCTGGGCATTTTAATGGAAAAGCTAAGGGATGATGATCTGCTCATACTGACCGCAGACCACGGAAACGACCCTACCTACAAGGGAACGGACCACACACGCGAGTATGTGCCGTTTATCGCGTATTCGAAGAGCATGAAGGGCGGCGGCGCAATTGAGGAGGAAGCCACCTTTGCGGTGATTGGAGCCACAATTACTGACAACTTCGGCGTAAAAATGCCGGAGGGTACCATCGGACATTCTATTCTTGAAGAGCTTTAATGGGTAATATCTCAGGAATTTTTAACTTTAACAGAAAATATATGGAGAAAAAAATGAACAGTATATATGAAAAACTCACCACATGTCTTGCAAGTGTGCGTGAAAAACAGATTTTGTACCGGAGACAGCCATAGTTTTGGGCTCGGGACTTGGAGACTATGCAGAGCAGATTAAGATAGAGACAACAATAGATTACAAGGATATCAAGGGCTTTCCGACATCTACAGTTCCAGGACACAAGGGCAGGTTTGTATTTGGATATGTGGATAGTGTGCCTGTTGTCATCATGCAGGGCAGAGTACATTATTATGAGGGGCTATCCTATAACAGACGTTGTGCTGCCGACACGCCTAATGGGAATGATGGGCGCAAAAAGCTGATACTCACAAATGCGGCAGGTGGTCTCAATACTGATTTTTAATCCGGGAGACTTTATGCTGATTTCGGACCATATCGCGACATCCATACCAAGTCCACTGATCGGAGCCAATATTGATGAGCTGGGCGAGCGTTTTCCGGATATGAGCGAGGTATACAGCTGCAGAATGAGGGAAATCGTAAAAGAAAAGGCAGATAAGCTAGGCATAAAGCTTAGAGAAGGAGTCTACGTACAGCTCACAGGCCCGCAGTATGAGACCCCGGCCGAGGTCAGGATGTGTAAAATCCTCGGAGGAGATGCCGTCGGAATGAGCACAGCCTGTGAGGCACTTGCAGCGCGTCATATGGGGCTTGAGGTTTGCGGAATATCATGTATCACAAACCTGGCAGCAGGTCTATCCGACAAAAAGCTCAACCACAAGGAAGTGCAGGAAACCGCAGACCGCGTGGCAAAGCAGTTTACAGAACTGATCACTGCTGTGGTGAGAGAGGTGTAAATGCTTAGAAACTTGACAATAAATCGTATCATAGCGTATACTTTAGAATCCTAACAGATGGGATGGAGGATTTCAATGTTAAATATATATTTAGGGGATATGGAAAATGCAATTTACCATCCTCCGGTGTATTTTGATAACACATATGAAGATGAATGGATAACGGATGAGCTGTCTGTCAAAATGATAAAAGATATAGATAAATCAGACGTCATTGGACCACATCTGGTACAAAGCCCGATACTGGGACCGATATCCACAAAGGAATTGTCCGGTGGAGTGAAACCCTTATGCTGATGGCTTTTGATGATAGCGGAAAAATTTTTAACGCTTCAGCGTGTGGTGATAACTGCGCAAAGTGGATATTGAGAATTGCGGGCAAAAAGAATTTGACAATTAATCTGCATCATATAATGGATTTTGGTAAAGATTTTGAGGCAAAGATACTGAATACGGGAGAAATAGTTCACAGTATGGCTGAATTCATCAGTGTTGCAGGTAAATATGTATAGGAGAAAGTATGAAGGGTAAGCATAAAATTGTTGTGAAAAACAATAGACTTCATTATGAATTTGAAATAAAAAAGAAATATCACGATAATAAAAGGGGACAGTGCTACTGGGAAAACAACACTCATAAATATGATCAGACAATTTGCAAACCTTGGTAATGCAAGCGGAATTGAAATCGAATGTGATGCCCCGTGCACAGTTCTTGAGGGAAATATGTGGCAGATGCTGCTCAAAAATTTATCAGGAAATATCATTTTTATTGATGAAGAAAATCAGTTTATAAGACAGCAAGAGTTTGCTGAACTTGTAAAGGCGTCAGATAATTATTTTGTGATAATAACAAGAGAAAACCTGTACAATCTGCCATATAGTGTTGAAGAAATATATGGACTGTATTCTTCAGGAAAGTATCAGAACACAAAACAAATATATCAGGAGATGTATCATATATCAGAAAAGCAAACTCAATCCTACATATTTGCATGAGAAGAATAAAAATATAATTTTGAGAAATATAAAAAATAGTATAGATTTTTAAAAAGTATGATAAATTGGCGCAGACATTGTTTCCTGCGCCAATTGTTATGTTAAATTATAAATGGGCTCATTTATTAACAAGCCCGTAAATATAGTGATTACACCACTTCCCATGTAGTATAAGATAATCATGCAATAGCCCCTCCTGCACGAAGCCAAGCCCATTAAGAAGCTTCATTGAAGGCACATTCCCCGGGTGGACAACCGCTGTCACCTTGTGCATGCGAAGCTCATTAAAGGCAAGCTTGGTGCAGAAGCCGACTGCCTCAGTGGCATACCCCATGTGGTGAAACTCACTGGAAAATTTATAGCCAATTTCACAGCTTCCGTAGAAAGCCGGAGCGATATTATGTATACACACAGTGCCGATAATCCGGTACGGATTTTCTTTCTCAAAAACATAAAATCTGAAAAGCTGTGATTTGACAGCCATATTGTATTCATATCTGAGCACCTTCTGCAGGTGCTTCACAGTATAAAAGTCCGGCACGCGGTCTATTTCATACATTTCGAAAAGCTCTTTATCCCTATTGTAAAATCCAAAACCTGCGGGGCACAATCAGCGCGCAATACCTTAAGAAGCAGGCGTGGGGTTTCATATTGAAAAAACATATTTTCCTTCTTTCATATTTGGTGTATCATGTAATTATTCAAAACCACCTCACGTACATTCGCAAAAGCGCACGATACTCGTGCTTTTGTCACTGCTACGCAGTTAATTTTGCTCATATGTGTGGGGTGGCTCTATTCGAGCCACCTTAAGAACAAGAAAAACTGCTGCTTACATGCGAGCATGACGCATCAGCTTTTCTTGTTCTCAGTGGTTCTGAATAGTTATTGTATTATAATAGATTATAACACATGGAGCAGACAAATATGACACAAGATGAAAAATATATGAAACAGGCAATAAAACAGGCAAAAAAGCATACGCACTCGATGAAGTGCCGATAGGCTGCGTAATTGTAGCCGGTGATAAAATCATTGCACGTGGCTACAACCGCAGAAATACCGACAAAAATCCGCTCGCTCATGCTGAGCTCTCTGCCATCCGCAAAGCCAGCAAAAGACCGGAGACTGGCGTCTCGAGGAATGCACCATGTACGTCACCCTTGAGCCCTGTCAGATGTGTGCCGGAGCAATAGTACAGGCACGCATTCCCAGAGTGGTAATAGGTGCCATGAATCCGAAAGCAGGCTGTGCAGGCTCAATCATCAATCTACTGCAGATGCAGCAGTTTAATCATCAGGTGCAGACAGATATAGGCATCTGTGGTGACGAATGCAGCACTATGCTCTCTACCTTCTTCAAGGAGCTGCGAAAGAAGCGCAAGCTTCAAGGGCAGTAAAGACGGCTATATGGATGGAACTTGCTTCTACATAATATACGTTATATACATTTTCTTATGAAAAAAATATCTACAGGTGTCAGAAATGGAATAAGAAATTGTGTATATAAGTGAAAGGAGGAAGTGAGCATGGATGATAGCGCAATAGTTGAATTGTTTTGGAAGCGTGATGAACAGGCAATTGCTGCAACAACAGAAAAATATAATGTATATTGTTTATCAATTGCGATGAATATTTTGGGAAACATTGAGGATGCAGAGGAATGTGTGAATGATGCATATCTGAATACATGGAATTCTATTCCGCCAAACAAACCTAAAATGTTATCGACTTATCTTGGAAAGATAGTCAGAAATATGTCATTCAATTTGTATAAGAAAAACAGAGCTAAGAAGCGCACAAATGGAAGCTTCACGTTAATATTGGATGAATTATCTGAGATAATCACTGATTCGAAAAATATTGAAGATGAGGGCAATGCCAGGTTCCTGTTAGAGAACATTAATTCTTTTCTTAAGGAAATACCGGCTGAGAAAAGACAAATTTTTTGTGTGTCGTTACTGGTATTCTGACAGCGTCAGGGACATAGCAAAGAGATATGGCATGACTGAAAACAATGTTTCAGTTACATTAAAGAGGATAAGAAAAAATTACATGATTACCTTGTTGAAAGGGGCGTTGATTTATGAATGCAGAGAAGATATTTGATGTAATGGAAAACATAGACGAACAATATATTATAGAAGCTCATCAAAAAAATGTTATCAAAAATAAAAAAAGACAATTCGTAAAATAGTAGTATTTGCTGCGTGTTTTTTCTTTAATAATAAGTATAACAGCAGTTGTTGGAATTGGCATAAAACGAAATTCGACATGTACTGTTTCGGCAGCGGAAATAGGGAAAGAGGAGGTACAGCTTGAGGCGACCATGCCAAGTATAATTTATTATGATCAGGATAAGGTGATAATGTATGATTATATTGGAATATGGGTTTATAATCTAAAAAAAGAAAAGCTAGTGGGATTTTGTGATTTCAGACCAATAGATATGACACAGATACAAGGTTATCCGTGTGTTTTCGTTGAAGCATCATCAGATGGCAGATACGTAAGATTTTACAAATCAGATGGTTCTGTGAAGTTTTTTGTACAATGTGGAGAAAGACACATATAAAGAAGTCAAAAGCTATGATAAAAAATTGAAATGGCCATTCAGCTTAAAGGATGTAACCACTCAATATTCGATATCAGATTATTCAGAGACATATGAAGTGGCAAAGAAAGAATATTTATCATACTCCTTAGACATTAGCCCGGATTCGAATGAGGCGGTCAGGTATAAGGACTTGGTTATTGTAGTTGAAAAAAATGGTCAAAAAACAGAGTATAAGCCATTTGTCGTTAAAACTACAACGTAAGGCACGTAAGCCCCGGGTACCAGACGCGCATACGTACTCTTGCAGGGGCGCATAGCGAAGATGTTTAGATTCTGTAGGATTATGCCGGTTTCGTCAAGCATAGAAAACCATTATGCATAATCCGTACAGAATCTTAACAGCGTAGCGTAGCCACGGCAGGAGTACGTATGCGTGTCTGGTACCCGGGGCTTGCGTGCCGTACTCATCCCACAAGAAGTTGCAATAAATCTTGACAAAACCCCGCATTATAGCGTATACTTAAGACTCCGAGCAGCCGGGGTGGTAGCGGTACCTTGAACCAACAATCCGCTATAGTTGGGGTGATGCTTCGTAGAGGGCTTAAGCGGTGGAGCTGCCCTCCATAAGTGGCGTTGACGTCTGGGTCTTGCGCAATGGAAATCTATGAACCGTGTCAGGGTGGGAACACAGCAGCACTAAGTAGAAGCTTTCATGTGACGCGAGGCAGCCTGGAGGGAGTTAACTGTGGAGGTAACGTCTGTTGTGATGGTTCGAAGCGAGGCGCTCGGATTTTTTAGCGTATAAACATCGTATCGTATGATAATATAGTTAATCAGCGGAAATTCTATTTCCGGGCTGATTACCTGTATTATCAGACGGTGCAACGGAAACCGAAAATAAGGAAAATCGAGGCATACAATGATTCAGGACATTGCACCACATACGTGGGACATAACATACAAAAACATACAGCCGGACCCGGACAGCAGGGTCCTTTTTTTAGCAGGGGACAGCTTCTTGTGCAGCAGGCATCGGACAAGCCTGCTGACGAATCCAATCAGGATATTCATCAGATAAGCTTTCCAAGATATGAGGATATAAAAGCAGAATGTCCAGATGCTAAATATCAGTATCTGTTTACACTTGATGATACTGCATTTTTCAGGGTGGCACTGTCACATGCTGACAAAATGCATATACTGGAAGTAACAGGTGGCAAATTCATAAACCGGCACTATATGCGCAGTGCGGCACCGAAGGAGTACGTGCTTGCCGCGATAACGGATTTCATCTGGATGGCTGGTATGATAAGAATCATTTCTGCGGCAGATGCGCCAACAGGCTGGTAGAGGACGACGTGGAGCGCATGCTCAGATGTCCGGTCTGTGGCAACATGGTTTACCCGCGCATCAATCCGGCCGTGATAGTGGGAGTTACCAATGGAGATAAGCTGCTTTTGACAAAATACAATGGCAGAGAGTATAAAAAGTACGCACTTGTGGCAGGCTTTAACGAGATAGGTGAGTCACTTGAGGAGACCGTGCGCCGTGAGGTCATGGAGGAAACAGGACTGCGTGTGAAAAACATCAGATACTACAAATCGCAGCCGTGGGGCTTTACCGACAATATACTTGCGGGATATTTCTGTGAAGTTGACGGAACAGATGAGATTGAGGTTGACATGCAGGAACTTTCGATGGCAAAATGGGTGTCAAGAGAAGAAATACCTACATCCCTAGAGGAATTAAGCCTGACAAATGAAATGATTTCTGTTTTTCGGCTTGACAAAGGCGATTTCTGAATGTATTGTAAAACAGTAGGAAATGAAACAGAGGTGCTATAAATGAAAATTTCAACAAAAGGACGTTATGCTCTTCGCCTCATGATGGATCTTGCAGAGAACAACACTGGTTCACCCATCAGCCTGAAGGATGTAGCGAAGAGACAGGATATTTCAGATAAATATCTTGAACAGATTATATCCATTTTAAATAAGGCGGGCTACGTCAGAAGTGTCAGAGGCGCCCAGGGCGGCTACATGCTTAAGATGGAACCGCAGAACTACACAGTCGGCATGATTCTCAGACAGACTGAGGGCAGCCTTGCGCCGGTAGCATGTATAGAGGATGACGAGATAGTCTGTGACAGACAGCAGCAGTGCGTCACATCTATTGTGTACAAGAAGATCAATGATGCAATCTCAGGTGTGGTTGACAATATCACCTTGCAGGATCTGGTAGACTGGCAGAACGAGAAGAATGGAAATTATGTCATATAAAGAAAGAAGGTTATCATAGATGAGCAGATTAATTTATTTGGATAATGCAGCAACCACACAGGTATATCCGGAGGTTGTGGATGCAATGCTTCCTTACTTTACAGAGCATTACGGCAATCCATCAGCTATATACAGCTTTGCAGATGAGGCAGAAAGAGCAGTGGATCATGCCAGAGGAGAGGTCGCAGACCTTATCGGAGCTAAGAAGGATGAGATATATTTCACAGGCGGCGGCAGCGAGTCCGACAACTGGGCATTAAAAGGCCACAGCAGAGGCATATGCCGCAAAAGGAAAGCACATCATCACATCAGCCATCGAGCATCATGCAATTCTTCACACAGCACAGTGGCTTGAGAAGCATGGCTTTGAGGTGACATATGTGGGTGTTGATGAGGACGGAAAAATCAAGCTTGATGAGCTGAAGGCAGCCATCAGACCTGACACAATCCTTATCTCAGTTATGGCGGCAAACAACGAGATTGGAACTATCCAGCCGCTTAAGGAGATCGGAGAGATAGCAAAGGAGCATGGCATTTTGTTCCACACAGATGCGGTTCAGGCATTCGGACACATTCCGATTAATGTAGATGATATGCATATCGACATGCTCAGCGCCAGCGGTCACAAGCTCAACGGACCAAAGGGCATCGGTGTGATGTATATCAGAAAGGGTGTAAAAATCCGCTCATTTATCCACGGCGGAGCACAGGAGCGCCAGAGACGTGCGGGAACACACAATGTGCCGGGTATCGTAGGACTCGGCAAGGCAGTAGAGCTTGCAAAGCCAACATGGCAGAGCGCAGCGCATATGAGACAAAGCTCAGAGACCACCTCATCGAGAGAGTGACAAGTGAGATTCCATATACACGCTTAAATGGACACAGAACAGACAGACTGCCAAACAATGCAAACTTCTGCTTCAGATTCATCGAGGGAGAGTCAATGCTTATCCTGCTCGATCAGGCAGGCATATGCGGCAGCTCAGGTTCAGCCTGCACATCAGGCTCACTCGACCCATCGCATGTGCTCCTTGCAATAGGACTGCCACATGAGATAGCACACGGCTCACTGCGTCTTACATTATCAGAGAAGACCACTCTTGAGGATATCGACTATACAGTGGACAAGTTAAAGGAAATCATAGCAAGGCTCAGAAGCATGTCACCGTTATACGAGGATTTTGTAAAGAAAAACGGTAAATCTGAGGCATAAATGATCAGGTCAGAAATTATAGTGACTATCACAACATTAATATATACATGAAAATTAGGAGGAACTAAGGACATGGCATACAGTGAAAAGGTAATGGACCATTTTAACCATCCAAGAAACGTAGGAGAGATGGAGAATCCAAGTGGTGTCGGCACAGTAGGAAACGCAAAGTGCGGAGACATCATGAGAATGTATCTGGATATAGATGACAACGGCATTATTCAGGAGGCCAAATTCAAGACCTTCGGATGTGGCGCAGCAGTTGCAACAAGCAGTATGGCAACAGAGCTCGTAAAGGGCAAGACAATACAGGAGGCACTGAGGTCACAAACAAGGCAGTTATGGAGGCGCTTGACGGACTTCCACCAGTAAAGGTGCACTGCTCACTTCTCGCAGAGGAGGCAATCCATGCGGCACTCTGGGATTACGCAGAGAAAAACGGCATCAAAATCGAGGGACTTGAGAGGCCTGTAAACGATATCAGCGAGAAGGAAGAGGCGCCTGAGGAAGACTATTAATGAAAAAGAAGGTTGTAGTAGGAATGTCGGGCGGAGTCGATTCGTCGGTAGCCGCCTATTTATTAAAAGAACAGGGTTACAACGTGATCGGTGTGACAATGCAGATATGGCAGGATGAGGACGTATTTAAACAGTCACAGGAGGGCGGCTGCTGTGGGCTATCCGCAGTGGAGGACGCCAGACGAGTGGCAGCAGTGCTTGATATTCCGTATTATGTGATGAACTTCAAGGCTGATTTCAAGAAATACGTCATAGACTATTTCGTATCTGAATATGAGCGCGCATACACGCCAAATCCGTGTATCGCCTGCAACCGTTATGTGAAATGGGAGTCACTGCTTCACCGCTCGCTCGAGATAGGAGCAGACTATATTGCAACAGGACATTATGCCCGCATAGCACAGCTTCCAAACGGCAGATACACCATAGCCAACTCAGTCACAGCGGAAAAGGACCAGACGTATGCGCTTTACAATCTGACACAGGAGCAGCTTCGTCGCACACTGATGCCTGTGGGAGAGTATGAAAAGCCACAAATCCGCCGTATCGCAGAGGAAGCCGGACTGCCTGTGGCGCACAAGAGCGACAGTCAGGACATATGCTTCGTGCCGGATCACGACTATGCCTCATTTATCGAGAATGAGACAGGCAAAACCTATGAGCCGGGAAACTTCGTGGATGAATCGGGCAATATTCTCTTTACCGTCATAAAGGGCCTCATCCACTATACTATCGGACAGCGCAAGGGGCTTGGAATTACAGCCGCAACGCCTTTATTCGTGAAGGAGCTGCGTCCGGCAACAAATGAGGTCGTAATCAGCACAAATGAGTCACTTTTCTCAGACACCTGTTATATCAGCGATATAAACTATATGGCACAGGAGCACATCACACCGGGCACCCGCAGCATAGGAAAGGTACGCTACTCTCACAGGGGAGCTGACTGTACACTTACCCCTATGGAAAACGGCATGATAAAATGTGTATTTGACGAGCCACAGCGCGCCATGACACCGGGGCAGGCAGCGGTATTCTATCAGGATGGGCATGTACTGTGCGGTGGAACAATTGAAAAGATGATGGTAAATTAGCAGGACTTTTGAATAGTTGCGAATATATTATAATAGAGCAGACAGCATAACTAAAATGCCGTCTGCTCTATTAAATTATAGGGAAGTTTAAACAACTAGAAGTTATCTGTGTATCGTACAGAAAAATTTCAATTTTATGTTTATCTCTAACTCAAGAATTCAATAATTGTTAATATCAAAGATACAATAATACATATTGCTATTATTCCGGAACCAAAAATTGCTACTATTTTCATTTGTTTCGACTTTCTATTTTTTATTTTTTCAAGTATACCTGTTGTATAAAGAACCATTGTAGCCAACGCTCCAACACCTAAGCCTAAACATGTTCCTTTCATACACTCGTATATCGGAATCATAGAATCATAATTAATTGCTTCCATAACTAATCCTATAACTAAAGATATTAGCCCTATAATACTTATCAATTTTACTCTCTTTAATATTACTGACTTTTCTGCACCTGCATAATTAGACATTGCTTCTGCAACTTCTTTTACTTCTTTTTCCATAATCTCGCTTTTCCTTTTTCCATTGATGATTTCAGGAATACTTACATTGAAAAATTCTGCAATATCAACTAATAGACTAATATCTGGCATATTAACCCCTGTCTCCCAACGAGATACAGTTCTTCCAGATACATTTAGATTTTCCGCAAATTCTTCCTGTGTAATTCCCTTTTCTTTACGAAGTTCTTTCAAAAAAACTTCCTATTTTCTTTTTGGTTCATATTAGCTGCCTCCTTTCTCATCAACAGAATAACTTAATGAGCAAATATACAACACGACACAAAACGAGAGAATGCCGTATTTACGCTATTAGACAAATCTGTCTAGTATTATTTAATTTCCGATTTTTATATCAGAGGGAGTGATGAAGGAACAGTTATCAACAGGGTTGTGTTTGAAGGGTATGTTGATGATGCATGTAAGTATAGGAGTTTCCTTGATTTCAAATTGTAGGTTTTGTAGGTCTTACTGTAAGCTGTAAACCGAGATGCTGAAAAATATTAAGCAGTGTTCCGAGATTTGGTGTTGTTTTGCAGGATTCGATTCGAGCTACGGATGATTGTGGAATACCACACATTGCAGCAAGCTCTCTCTGGCTAAGTCCGAGAGAAGTACGCTGCTCCACCATGGCACTTACGATTGAGGAGATATTTTCAACTTCATCGATGTCTTTTCCTATCTACATTTCCATAATCGTGGACTATACGATTTCTCAATCCATAGATTGCATTCCATGGAACGTTTCCTCTGTGGAGTTTATATTCATCTGACAATTTTTTTGCATTCTCAGATATTTGAATCATACGAAATAACATGGAATCAAGAAGGACTTCATTTGCATTAAGTTCTTCAATATCAACATTTTTCATATGTGTAACAACAAATTCTAAATCCTGTTTCAACCTTTTAATATAATAAGCATCATTCTTAACATTATCCATATATTTTTATTCCATCTTTTAGTATTTCCTGTGTCAGCTCAAAATTATCTTTCAATTGATTTATATCAAATACATCAACTTTTTTTGTGAAGTGCAGTTCTTATATCCTCCACTAATCCATAGAATTTTAGTCCGGTCGCATCTGTCGAAATTAAAAGATCAACATCGCTGGTTGGTTTTGCCTTTCCTTTTGAGTATGAGCCAAACAGATAACAGAAATTAACATTATATTTATCAAATACATCTGAGCATTTTCTTTTATATAATCAATATCTACTATACCATTTTCTTCATCAATAGGATTAATTTCAGATATTTTTTCAATCATATATTTGTACTTTATGCTATCTGCCTTTTTTTCATCATTTTCATAAGATTTGTATGAACGCAAAGAAACTCCGAGTATATCCGCAGCTTGATTTTGTGTTAATTTTCTCTCAATTCGTAAAGATTTTAATTCTCCCATGCTTGCACCTCTGAATATAGAATGGTGCAAAAAATGCACTTTGTCAAGCTGGATAGTGCAAAATTGCACTTTTATTTTTAATTTTATGTAACTATTCTACCAATATGATTTTAGACCATTTGGAATCACGAGCTTAATGTGTAATAACACATAGATATTGCAACGAAACAACGTATACTCTTCTTAATCTACTATTTTTTATAAGATTAAGAAGAGTATATTTGAGTTTTGACTTGTTTTTTGTCCAAAATACCGTTATACTTTACTTAAAGTGTATAAAAATAGAGATTAAGAAAAGTATAGCGATATAATATATTTTGGGTGGAGGTGCAGGATGCTTGTAGGTAGAGAAAAAGAATTACATTTATTGCATGATATACAAAATGATGATAGCTCACATTTTGTGGCAGTATACGGGCGAAGGAGAGTGGGAAAGACCTTTCTGATACGTGAGGCTTTTGGTTATAGATTTGCATTTCAGCATGCCGGTCTGTCAGAGGGAGGAATGAAGGAACAGATATATGCGTTTACGTCATCTCTCAAAGATGCAGGGTATGATGGGAAAAAGCAGCCCAAAAACTGGCTTGAGGCATTTGAAGCATTAAAGGATGTCATAAGATTGTCGAGTGAAAAGAAGAAAATAATATTTATTGATGAGCTGTCGTGGATGGACACACAAAAGAGTGATCTTATGGTTGCTTTGGAGAATTTCTGGAATGGATTTGCTTCTGCAAGGAAAGATATAGTCCTTATAGTGTGCGCGTCAGCCACATCATGGATGCTCTCAAAGGTCGTACACAACAAAGGCGGATTGTATAACAGATTGACAGAGCAGATACATCTGCGCACATTCTGCCTCAGGGAGTGTGAAGCGTATGTAAAAGCTGCCGGGCTGGCATTAAATAGAAATCAGATATTGCAGTATTATATGATTTTTGGCGGAGTACCTTACTATTGGGGATTTTTGAAAAAGGGATTAAGCCTTTCGCAGAATATTGATAGTATATTGTTTGAAAAGGATGCGCCTCTGCGCGATGAATTTAAGTATTTATATGCTTCTGTATTCAAAAAACCGGAGAATTATGTAAAAATAATAGAAGCTCTTGGGACTAAAAAGGTTGGAATGACAAGGGAAGAAATCATTACAGCGACCAAAATACCTAATTCGGGAGATCTGACAACGAAGCTCGAAGAGCTTGAAAGCTGTGGATTTATTCGCAAGTACAATGCATTTGGGATGAAAAAGAAAAATGCGATATACCAGTTGATGGATTGCTTTACATTGTTTTATTTCAAATTTTTGAAATCAGAACAGACAGATGAGCATTTTTGGACGAACCAGATTAATACGCCCGCAGTGAATACGTGGCTGGGGCTGGCGTTTGAAAAGAGTGTGCATGGAGCATGTAGATCAGATTAAGTTTAAATTGGGTATTTCTGGCGTGCTGACAGAGGTAAATTCGTGGTACTGCAAATCAGATCCGGATAATGGCATTTTCGGCTCACAGATTGATATGTTGATTGCCAGAAAAGATCAGGTGATTAATTTGTGCGAGATGAAATATTCGCAGTCAGAATATACCATAACGGAGAAAGTGGACAGGAGCATTAGGAATAAAATAAGTGATCTGAGAGTGGTTTCCGGTACAAAGTATGCGATATACCCAACACTTATTACAACCTATGGTGTGGTGGAAAACTCGTATTCGCAGGAGCTGCAGTCGGTTGTTACGATGGATGATCTGTTTGCCTGAGATAAAACTATACGTTTAATATTTTTCTGCATAAGATCTGTTGACAAGTGAATAATAATAGCATAAAATAAAAGTACTAAAAACATACGATTTTTTGTACGGAAATGAGGCGTTAAATATGTTAGCAGTAAAGAGCATGGATGTAAGAGAAAATTTTAAATCGTTATGTGATAAGGTTTTCAGAGGAGAAACATTGATTGTATCAAGACCAAAGAATGAAAACATAGTGATGATGTCGGAATCTGAATACAATGAGATTATGAAAGCCAAGAGAAATGCTGAATACCTTGCTATGCTGGATAAATCTATGGCTGAAGCCGAAGCAGGTGGTTTTATTACAAAGACAGTGGATGAGTTAGGAGCATACGAATAATGAATGTTGTATTTACTCCGACTGCATGGCAGCAGTACACAGACTGGCAGAAGGAAGATAAAAAGATCGTAAAGCGGATTAACGAGCTTATAAAGAGTATAGATCGTGATGGACTATTAGAAGGAATCGGTAAGCCTGAACCGTTGAAGTATAGGAAAGTATGTAGCAGACGGATAACGGACGAACACAGACTTACATATAACTTTGATAGTAACCAAAATCTCATAATATATTCCTGTAAATTTCATTATGAAGATTAGCACCGCATTAGGTGACTTTCTTTTTACTCAATAAGCTCATTATCTAAGAGAATATTATAACAGGGCATAAAAATAAAATATTAAAAACCCCATAAATTCCTGTTGACAGATAGGGATTCATGGGGTATATTTATATCAACAATTAATTCATACAAATACAGTATGAATATAGGAGATTAAAACAAAGCATTAACATTACAATGACATCAAGGAGGACACAAACATGTCAAACATTTATCAGGGAACATTAGGACTTATTGGAAATACACCGCTCGTAGAGCTTACACACGTAGAGAAGGCATACGGACTTGAGGCAAGACTTCTTGCAAAGCTTGAGTACTTCAACCCGGCAGGATCAGTAAAGGATAGAATCGCAAAAGAGATGATCGAGCAGGCAGAGAGAGACGGAAAGCTCAAGCCGGGCTCAACAATTATCGAGCCAACATCAGGAAATACAGGAATCGGACTTGCAGCAATCGCAGCAGCAAAGGGATATAAGATTATCATCGTTCTTCCTGAGACAATGTCCATCGAGAGAAGAAACATCATCAAGGCATATGGCGCAGAACTCGTGCTTTCAGACGGTACAAAGGGTATGAAGGGAGCTATCGCCAAGGCAGAGGAGCTTCATGAGCAGATTCCTGACAGCTTCATTCCGGAGCAGTTTGAGAACCCTGCAAACCCGGAGGCACACAGAAAGACAACAGGTCCTGAGATCTGGAACGATACAGACGGACAGGTAGATGCATTCGTAGCCGGAGTTGGAACAGGCGGAACAATCACAGGAACAGGTGAGTACTTAAAGAGCAAGAACCCTGATGTAAAGATTATCGCAGTGGAGCCTGAGACATCAGCAGTGCTTTCAACAGGAAAAGCCGGAGCACACAAGATTCAGGGAATCGGAGCAGGCTTCGTACCAAACACATTAAATACAGAGGTATATGATGAGATTATCCCTGTATCAAATGAGGCATCCTTCGAGTACGGCAAGATTATCGCAAAAGAGGAGGGCGTACTTGTAGGTATTTCTTCAGGAGCAGCTCTCTATGCAGCAATCGAGGTAGCCAAGAGACCTGAGTTCAAGGGCAAGACAGTCGTAGCACTTCTTCCTGACAGCGGAGACAGATACTACTCAACAGATCTTTTTAAGGACTAATATATTATCCATTTTAGGCATTTTTATCAAGATATAGCTAATATATTAGCTATAAATATTTTTTGGTTATAAAAAGGAACCCGCGGGTTCCTTTTTTGCGCCTAATTCGAAAAATGACGTATCTTCAGATGAATACCCCTCTCATCAGCAATCTGCTGACAGGTTTTTATATCCTCCTCAGGGAGTACATCCACGATAGAAAGCTGTGTATGCTTGATCATGCGGTTGCATTCCTCAGCAAAATCCAGCATAGCCTCATAAGCATTGTCAAAGGTTGGTCTCGTGACCTTATTGTATTCCTCGGCATTTGCAGCATTCAAGCTGATGGAAACCGAATCAATATACTCAGCAAGCTCCGGTACGATATCCCTTCCGTGATAGAGATTGCCTAGTCCGTTAGTATTTACGCGGATAGGAAGCTTATACTTTTCCTTCACATATTTAGCTGTTTTCTCAAGGATATCCAGCGCGCAGGTTGGCTCACCGTAGCCGCAGAAGACGAATTCCTCATAGCCTGTAAAATCAAATGCATCGATTGTAGCTATTATCTCATCATATGTTGGGTCCACCGTATGCCACAGTGATGTCGCATCGCCTATTGCGTCCTTCTGAGAGCGTATACAGAATGTACAAGCACAGTCGCATTTATTTGTGATATTTGCATAAACCTCGTTCTTGTATGTATAGATTATATCAGCCATTATTTAGTCTCCTTCAATGTGAAAAATCTTCTTGTCCAACCGGGTTCTCCTTTGGGTTGTGTTAAGCCTGACTTAAGAGCTCAACTGACAATCCGATAAATTTTCTGCAAAGGGTGATAAGAATCACATAAACATCACATCAGCTCCCGCAAAAACTTCTCGAAATTCACTCCGTCATTCGGTGCGGTGTCATCATTCATGGTATCTGCGATGCTGTCATACAGGAATTTTCCGGCGCGCTCAGCGGCCTCCTCTGTGGAAAATCCGTTCAGCCTGCTTCCGCATATAACAGATGCAAACAGATCGCCGGTGCCGGAAAAGCTCACGTCGAAAAAGTGTGATCTGTGGGTTGTGGTGCCGTTTGCGGTAGTCACGAGATTGTATATAAAGGGCGACTTATCATCCCTGCATTTGATACCGGTGATGATTACATCCTGGTTTTTCCCGGACAGGTCTCGCAGCTTATCGCTTATCTCTGTCGCAAGCGGCAGGAGCACATCCTTTCTCGTGTCGCTGTATACCTTTTCGATATCATAGTCTGCCAAAAGGCATGCCTCGGTCAGATTTGGTGTGATGACATCGGCCTTTCTGGAAAGCGCCTTCATGCCATCCAAAAGAGCGGCAGAGTATATGCCGTAGGTTCTGCCGTCATCGCCCATCACAGGGTCCACGAGCAGCATCGTGTTTTCCTCATAAAATACATCCAAAAAATCCATAAAAAGCTCAATCTGCTTTGAGCCTGTCATGAAACCGCTGTAAATGCCGTCAAAATGGGCATTATTTTTCTGCCAGTTGTCGATGTAGTCCTTAATCATGGCTGTCAGGTCTGTGCATTTATGATATTCATATCCTGTCTGGTTTGTCAGCACTGCTGATGCCATGGGACAGCACTGTACGCCCTGCGCGGACAGTACCGGAATTGCGGCGGTCAGAGAGCATTTTCCAAAGCCGGACAAATCGTTAAAAACGGCTGCTTTTTTCATATATCCTCCAAATTTTTTGCTTAATTTTCTATGTTCATTTGCGGCGACATTTACTCCCACTAGAAATTATGAAAGCGTATGTTACATGTGAATGTCGCACCACAAATGTACAGTTGTAGGCCAATATAGGATAAGTATACATGCGTCTGACCATATTTCTATGACCAGAAAGATAAAAAAATAAATGCCAGATAAAATGTTTTTGAAAAAGAACGCTGTCTGTGATATTATAGATGTGTATGTAAATACGGAGGTAAAAGCATGTTTCAAAAGAAACAGATTATATATAGTGAAACCCTTGGCGTATGCGTGGTTGACAACATAGTACCGCTTGCGGCATCTAAGAGAGAAAAGGCGGTGCCGTACTATGTGCTGAAGCCTGTGTTTGAGGACAAGGTGTCATATATACCGGTAGAGCATCACCGGGTGGTACTGCGTGATATGTTCACCAGAGAAGAAGCTCTAAAGCTTAAGGAAACTGAGCAGTATAAGAATGATAAGCACCTTAGGCAGGCAGTTGACTATGTACTGGACAAGGTGGCTATAAAATAAAATTACAACAAGGAGGACAGGATTACATGGGACAGCAGCATGCAATACACAAATTTGTGCTGGGAACCAAGGACTTCGATGATAAGCAGTCAGAGTTCATGTACGATAAAGGCTGGTACAGCATCACAGATATAGTAGGTGAGGAGAAAAATATCATCTACAAGTCAAGAAATGCCCAGGAGGCATATCTTAAGTGGAATATCTATATCGGCAGGAAAAAAGGAACGCCTCACACCTGAGGAGAGGAAGAGGCAGCGTGAAGAACGCTATGAGAAAAAGAGAGAACAAAACAGAGAGCACCACAGGATATAGGAGGGCATTATGGGCATTTTCAACATAGACAACAAATTTTTCAGAGCATTAAACAAACTGGTAGATATGGTTATTTTGAGCTTTTGCTGGATCATATCATGCATACCTGTTTTTACAATAGGAGCGGCATCCACAGCACTTTACGATACATCGCGCCGTGTCATCCATCGCGATGAGGGCTATGTGTGGAGAGGCTACTGGCATGCGTTTAAGGTAAATTTCAAGCAGGCCACCAAGGCATGGCTGGTACAGCTTATAATACTTATCGTGCTTTTGGGAGATATTTATATTACATGGTCAGGTCTTAAGGTAGGCAATCAGTGGGGGAGTATTCTCCATCGTGTTCATCATAATGGCACTTATCGCCGCAGCCTGGGCCATATACACATCAGCGTATATTTCACGATTTGAGCAGGTCACAAAGATAACCCTTAAGAATACAATACTCATTCTTATGGCCAACCTGCCGTGGACATTATTGGTCATAGTGATACTTGTGGTATCACTTATACTTGTATGGATTATTATTCCACTCATTTTCATACTTCCTGTCGGCGCAGCACTCACCTATGAGTTTATTTTTGAGCGTATTTTCAGAAAGCTCATGAATGAGGAGGATAGGCTCCGCGAGGAGGAGAAGGATAAGGAGTACAGGGATTAGCATAATAAAAGACAATCATAATAATGCATAAGGAGGAAGCAGCAATGAAGAAAATTGGAATGCTTACCAGCGGAGGAGACTGCCAGGCACTTAACGCAGCCATGAGAGGCGTGGTAAAGGCGCTGGCACACAATGTCGACGAGCTTGAGATTTACGGCTTTGAGAACGGGTACAAGGGACTCATATATGAGAACTACAGAATACTCACATCAAAGGATTTTTCGGGCATCCTGACAAAGGGCGGCACAATACTCGGCTCATCAAGACAGCCTTTTAAGCTTATGAGAGTGCCGGATGAGAACGGACTGGACAAGGTCGCAGCCATGAAAAACACATACAAGAAGCTTGGTCTTGACTGTCTCGTTATCCTGGGCGGAAACGGCACACAAAAGACAGCCAATCTTCTCAGGGAAGAGGGACTTAATATCATTCATCTGCCAAAGACAATCGACAATGATATCTACGGCACAGATGTGACCTTTGGCTTCCAGAGCGCGATCAATATAGCTACAGATGCAATCGACTGCATCCACACCACAGCAGCATCCCACAACCGTGTATTTATCGTTGAGGTTATGGTACCACAAGGTAGGCTGGCTCACACTGTACGCAGGTGTTGCGGGCGGTGCAGACATCATTCTGCTTCCTGAGATACCATACGATATTGACAAGGTCGTAGATGCCATCCACAAGAGAACAAAAGGAGGGCAAGGGCTTTACCATCCTGGCAGTAGCAGAGGGAGCCATCTCCAAGGAGGATGCAGCCCTTTCCAAAAGGAATACAAGAAGAAGCTTGCAAAGAGCAAATACCCGTCAGTATCATACGAGGTTGCAGACCGCATCAGCGAAAGACTCGGTCTTGAGGTCAGAGTGGCAGTTCCGGGACATACACAGCGAGGCGGCAGCCCATGTCCTTACGACAGAGTGCTTTGTACACGTCTTGGCTCAGCAGCAGCAAAGGCCATCATGGATGAGGATTACGGCTGCATGATAGCCATGGTAAACGGACAGACAAAGAGGGTTCCGCTTGCCGACGTAGCAGGAAAGCTTAAGACTGTAGATCCAAAGAGCCAGATGATCAAGGAAGCAAAGCGCACCGGCATCTGCTTCGGAGATTAAGCAGCAATATTAGATATAAGGAAGGTGAAAAGGCGTGTCTTATCAGGCCCTATACCGTAAGTTCCGTCCACAGGAATTCGAGGACGTAAAGGGACAGGAACACATTGTAACAACACTGAAAAATCAGATAAAGCTGACAGAATAGGGCATGCCTATTTATTTTGCGGTACGAGAGGTACAGGAAAGACCACTGTGGTAAGATATTTGCAAAGGCAGTCAACTGTGAGCACCCTGTAGACGGAAGCCCGTGTGGCGAATGTCCGTCGTGCAGGGCAATCACTGAGGGCTCATCCATGAATGTCATAGAGATAGATGCAGCGTCAAACAACGGCGTGGACAATATCAGACAGATTCGTGAGGAGGTCACATACCGCCCGACAGAGGGCAGGTACAAGGTCTATATCATCGACGAGGTTCACATGCTTTCGGCAGGAGCCTTCAATGCACTTTTAAAAACACTTGAGGAGCCGCCGAGCTACGTTATATTTATACTGGCAACCACCGAGGCACACAAGATACCGATTACTATCCTGTCCAGATGCCAGCGCTATGATTTTCACAGGATTTCAATAGATACGATAGCATCCAGACTCAGCGATTTGATGGAGAAGGAGCAGGTGGAGGTTGAGGAGCGTGCCATAAGGTACGTGGCCAAGGCAGGAGACGGCTCCATGAGAGATGCGTTAAGTCTTCTTGACCAGTGCATTGCTTTCCATCTGGGAGAGAAGCTCACCTATGAAAATGTGCTCGAGGTGCTTGGAGCGGTGGACACAGAGGTGTTTTCAAGGCTCTTAAGGCGCATACTCGACGAGGATGTGACAGGCGCCATCCGCATACTGGGCGAGCTTATAGATGAGGGCAGGGAGCTGTCGCAGCTTGTCAATGATTTCACCTGGTATATGAGGAATCTGTTGCTTTTGCAGAGCTCCGACGATATGGAGGAAGTGCTCGACATCTCAAAGGACAATCTTGAGGCGCTTAAGGAAGAGGCAGCGCTTGTGAAGCCTGAGACACTCATCAGGTATATCAGGGTATTTTCCGAGCTGTCCAGCCAGGTAAAGTTTGCATCGCAAAAGCGTATTATGGTCGAGATAGCCATAATAAAGCTGTGCAGGCCGCAGATGGAAAAGAGCTATGATTCGGTGCTTGACCGCATAAACAGCATAGAGAAAAAGCTTGAAAAGGGTATACCTGTAGCGGCACAGGCTGCGCAGACACAGGATATGCAGCAGGCTGCAGCAAGCGGGCCTATAGTGAAAAAAGGAGCTTCCCAAAGCAATACCACAGGATATCTCAGAGCTCATGAAGCACTGGAAATCCATACTTTCGGAGATGGGAGCAACATCAAAGGTTTATCTGAACAAGGCTGTGACATCGCTGGGCAATTCCTCTGACCTGATTTTAATGTTTGATGATGAGAATGCATATGAGTATCTCTCTGAAAACCGTGCAGGCTGTATGGATACGCTGGCTTCGCTTATAGAAAAGCGTATAGGCAAAAAGTCGAGGTGACGGTCAAGAAAAATAATTCCGCAGTCAGCGCAAAGGAAGCGGTTGTGGACTTGACAGATATGATAAATTTTGATATAGAGGAAGAAAACTAAGTTATAAACAGGGCTGGGATTAGCCCATCAAAAACAAGGAGGACGCCAGAATGGCAAGAAGAGGTGGATTCCCTGGAGGAATGCCGGGAAACATGAACAATCTTATGAAACAGGCACAGAAGATGCAGCGTCAGATGGAGGAGGCTCAGAAGCAACTTGAGGATGCTGAGGTTACAGCAAAGGCAGGCGGCGGAGCAGTCGAAGTCACTGTTTCTGGAAAAAAGGAAATCACAAAGGTCAAATTATCTGAGGAGGTAGTGGATCCTGACGATATCGAGATGCTCGAGGATCTCATCATGGCAGCAACCAATGAGGCGCTTCGCCAGATTGATGAGCAGTCACAGGCATCTATGTCCAAAATTACCGGTGGCCTGGGTGGCGGTCTGTTTTAATGGATTTTTTACAGCAGTGAGATATCAAAACTAATAGAGGAGCTGTCACAGCTTCCGGGAATCGGAGCCAAGACAGCGCAGAGACTGGCATTTCATATCATAAATATGCCAAAGGAGCAGGCAAAATCGCTCTCTGACGCCATAATCGATGCGAAGGAGCATGTCAGATACTGCAAATGCTGCTATACACTCACAGATGACGAGCTATGCCCCATCTGCAAGGATGCGGCAAGAGACCACAAGACCATCATGGTTGTTGAGAATACGAGGGATCTTGTGGCATACGAAAAGACCGGTAAATATGAGGGAGTGTATCATGTGCTGGGTGGCGCAATTTCACCCATGCTTGGCATAGGTCCGGCGGATATTCGTCTGAAGGAGCTCATGGTACGCCTTGAAAAAGACGTAAACGAGGTCATTATAGCGACCAATTCAAGCCTGGAGGGCGAGACTACGGCCATGTATATCAGCAAGCTCATCAAGCCTACCGGCATCAAAGTGACACGAATCGCAAGCGGAGTTCCCGTAGGAGGCGATTTGGAATATATTGACGAGGTGACCCTGCTTAGGGCGCTTCAGGGAAGAACAGAGATATAAATGATAGAAGGAGACATCATGAACAATCTTGAACTTGAGAAGATGGCGAATGAAATTCGCAAGGACATTGTGACAGCAGTTCACAGTGCCAAATCCGGACATCCGGGTGGATCACTTTCATCAGCAGATATTTTTACATATCTGTATTTTGAGGAGATGAATGTAGACCCTGCCAATCCTAAATGGGAGGACAGGGACCGTTTCGTGCTCTCGAAGGGACACGTAGCACCGGGACTTTACTCTACACTCGCAGAGAGGGGATATTTTCCAAAGGAGGATTTAAAGACACTCCGTCATACAGGCTCATATCTGCAGGGACATCCTGATATGAAGCATATCCCTGGCATTGATATGTCAAGCGGCTCGCTCGGACAGGGCGTATCTGTCGCAGTAGGAATGGCTGCAGCAGGCAAATATGACAAGAAGGATTACCGTGTATACACACTCACAGGAGATGGCGAGATTCAGGAGGGACAGATCTGGGAGGCCGCCATGTGGGCAGGCCACCGCAAGCTTGACAACCTCGTAGTCATCGTTGACAACAACAACCTCCAGATAGACGGTTCTGTTGAGGACGTATGTTCACCATACCCGATCGACAAGAAGTTTGAGGCATTCAATTTCCACGTAATTAACATCGATGGTAACGATTTTGACCAGATCAGGGCAGCCTTCAAGGAAGCCCGTGAGACAAAGGGCATGCCTACAGCCATTATCGCAAAGACTGTAAAGGGCAAGGGCGTATCCTTCATGGAAAATGCCGCAGGATGGCATGGAAAGGCTCCAAACGATGAGGAGTATGAAATCGCAATGGCAGACTTAGAAAAGGCAGGTGAAGCATTATGTCAGAAGTAAAGAAAATCGCTACAAGAGATAGCTACGGAAATGCACTCGTAGAGCTTGGAAAAGCACACGATGACCTTATTGTACTTGATGCTGACCTGGCAGGTGCCACAAAGACCTGTATCTTCCAGAAGGAGTTTCCTGAGCGTCACTGGGACTGCGGAATCGCAGAATGCAATATGACAGGAATCGCAGCAGGACTTGCCACATGCGGCAAGGTACCTTTTATCAGCTCATTTGCCATGTTCGCAGCAGGCAGAAACTATGACCAGGTAAGAAACTCAATCGGATATCCTCATCTCAATGTCAAGATAGGAGCCACACATGCAGGAATCTCTGTAGGTGAGGACGGAGCCACACACCAGTGCCTCGAGGATCTTTCACTCATGAGAGAAATCCCGGGCATGGTAGTAATAAACCCATCAGATGATGTGGAGGCAAGAGCCGCAGTAAAGGCAGCCTATGACTATGTAGGCCCTGTATACCTTAGATTCGGCAGACTTGCAGTGCCTGTAATCAACGATACACAGGACTACAAGTTCGAAATCGGAAAGGGTATTGTACTCAAGGAAGGCAAGGATGTATCTATATTTGCAACAGGACTTGAGGTATCTGAGACACTTGAGGCAGCAAAAATGCTCGCAGCAGACGGCATAGATGCTGAGGTTATCAATATCCATACAATCAAGCCAATCGACAGAGAGCTGATTGTTAAATCTGTATCAAAGACAGGCAAGGCAGTCACAGTAGAGGAGCACTCTATCAATGGAGGACTAGGAAGTGCTGTGGCAGAGGTACTCTGTGAGGAGCAGCCTGCAAAGCTTCTGCGTATCGGTGTAGAGGACCGCTTCGGCGAGTCAGGACCGGCAGTGGAGCTTATCCACAAGTATGGACTGGATGCAGAGGGCATCTACAACAAAGTAAAGAATTATATGAAGTAGTGGAGTATGAGCTTCGCACTTGAGGCTGTGTTCACCGGTGCAGCATACAGTATATTCCTCAGAAAAATATGAAGTCAGCCGCAGGATTTCGTGTGGATAGCGTGTTGAATGAGTTTAGTCATTCTTGCTATTTTACATAATGGAACCCTGCGGCAGTTCATATTGTTTTCTTCAGAATATACTGTACGCTTTCCGGTGGATTATAGGGTGTCGAGTGCGAAGCAATTGACTGCTTCATATGGGAAAAGTCGGGCGCATGGGTTCATGCGTCCTTTTTTCGTTATCGAATTACGGTTGGATTAAATGCAAAATGTTTTTATAATCGCATAATATTGCATAAATTTACAATCTGCAAGTGCTATGCTGACCGAAAAAGGAGGCTGGCATGATAGATATTGTGACGAACAACGTCAGGCAGATTGGCACACCGGCGGATGAGGGCCGGGTTTACATATCGGAGAAAGCGTACAAGCGCATAAAGACAGAGGGCTTTAAGGATAAAGAGGTTTTTGTACTTATGGGGCATACGGAGAGCAGCGGAGGCAGGTATGCCACATTTGTGGAGGCGGCGATTGCAGTATATGATATGGAGTTTGACAAAAATGCGCCTCTTTGGACCAACAAGGTATGGAGCAGAGTGTTTGCGGGGATAAAGAAAAGCTACGAGGAGCTGATTATTGTCGGATGGGCATTCAGGCAGGAGGATTTTCCGGCTGAGCCAACACCCATGCTTGAAAATATACACAGGGGAGCACTTTGGCGGCGCTCATCAGCTTATGTTCCTTTTGAACAGGACAGAGCAGGAGGAAAACTTCTTTATCAAAAAGAATAATCATCTGAAGAAAAAGACAGGATTTTTTTGTATATTACCGCATGAATGAGCATTGTGATAGTGCTGACAGCTATAATGAAACTGACACCTGCAATAAAACCTGCAGCTATAGTAATGCAAACAACAATAATAAAATAGACAGTTATAGTAATGCCGATGACAATAATAAAAGCAGCAGCCGGTATGAGGACACTGACACAGCGGACAAAGCAGCTACAGCCGGATACATAGAAGAGCTTCGGCAGACGACAGGATCAATGTGTCGTTTCCTGAGGAATTTGGCAGCATATCGAAAGAACGCGGCCGGTACAGAAAAAGCCATGGAGGCAGGAAAAGAACCGCGCAAGGGTTCGTTTGCATCTGTAGTGATGATTGCAGCTATAGCAGTGCTTATAGTGCTTATCGGGCTTAAAGCCGGCGCTGGAATGAGTGGAACATTAGACAAAAAAGGAGACACTTCCTGCCATGTCCACAGAAGAAGATTTAATTCCTGTGGAAAAAATATCCGGTGAATGGTATACTGACAAGTAACAAATATTTTGGAAGTAGACAAAAGGATAAGATTATGGCACGGAAATCAGACTTTAAAACTGTCGAGACCGATTTGGACGAGCTCGAGGAGAAAATACGAAAGCATAGAAGAAAAATAGCAAAAAGAATAATAATAGTCGTGGCAGCAGTCGTGGCTTTATTTCTTATAGTATGGCTGTGGATGGCGCTGCGTACCTACAAGTCATTTGACGTCAAAAACAGCGTGGAGCAGAAGGACAAGAGTGCGGTGTCGTTCGTGGATTTCTGCGGAGCGGTAGTGGAGTACAGCAATGATGGTGTATTGTATACAGACTCAGACGGAAACCGTATATGGAACCAGGCATTTGAGATGTCATCGCCACAGGTAGTCACATGTGAAAGCTTTATGACTATCTATGACAGGGGTGGAACAGACCTCTATATCATGGACAAGAATGGAGTAAAAAAGAAATAGGAACATCGTGGCCTATTATAAAAGCCTGCATAGCAAGCCAGGGCACAGTGGCAGTCCTTGTCAGTGAGAATGAAAATTATTATGTAAAGCTGTATGATGTAAACGGAAAAGAGCTGGCAAGTGGTGAGTTTTTCGGAGAACAGAAGAACATACCTGTTGATATAGCTCTTTCATATGATGCTAAAAAACTGGCTGTAGATATGATAGATGTCTCCGGAGGAAAGACGGACAGCGTTATATCCTTTTACAATTTTGGCTCAGTAGGACAAAATGAGATAGACAACAATGTCGGCACTTACAAGTATGAGAATCAGCTCATACCTGAAATAGCATATGTTTCCGACAGCAGGATGATAGCAGTTTCAGATCAGAGTATTATGGTATTTGACGGAAGCCAGAAGCCAAAGCTCAAGCAGACTATTAAGCTGGAAAAGCTGATAGACAGCGTATTTTACAATAATAAATATATAGGAGTAGCATACTCCAACAATGATAAAAATTGCACCAGCTTCATCTATGACGGCGCAATGGACGAGGTGAGACTGAAATGAATTGGCTGTTAATTGCGGTAATATGTATTATTGCGTGGAATGTGGTGAGAGGCTACACAAGAGGTGTGCTTCGCATGGTATATTCGCTTGCAGCCTGGATAGTAATGCTTGCTGCATCAACCATGGCAGCCCCATATGTCAGGGATCATATATTATCACAGACAGGAATAGAGCCCGTAATTTTAAACGGTATTGAAAAACAAATAGCTGCACAGGGACAAAAAGCCACAGGCGATTTTTTTGATATGGCAAACATATTGCTGCAGCAATCCGGAGCATACGACACCATATCCGCACAGCTTACAAATGCCATTATGACAGGTTTGTCTTTTTTATAGTATTTTTTTTGCTGGGAATAGTGGCATACATAGTCCGTCACATTATCAGAAAAATAGAAAAGGGTGCCCGTTATTGGCACTGTGAACCGGATTGCAGGCTTTGCAGTAGGTTTTATTAAAGGGAATGGTCATCGTATGGCTGCTCCTTGTCCTGACATCATTATTTGCCGCATCTGAAATAGGACAGACGATGACAGCATATATAAATGATTCTATGATGCTTAGGTATTTGTATGAAAATAATCCTGTCATAAAGCTGATAGAAAATATACTGTAGCTTAAACCGGTGTAATAATGCATAAAAGAGAAAAGTACATAAGCAATAGATGGTATGTGGATAAGTATGTAAATACAATATATAGTTGTGTAAAAACAATGAGAAAAAATATATATAAAAAGATAAAAAATGTGTTGACTTT
>VOFG01004956.1_pt1 | contig 34711 bp, 36 predicted proteins | sample 5384171 | NCBI WGS metagenome assembly VOFG01 (sample SAMN12384726, study PRJNA508395) | human gut metagenome | isolation source: healthy gut F | host: Homo sapiens
TTTTATATTTTCGCGTGTAGTTTTCACTTTTCCTCCTTCTGCACACTGGCTTCTTGACTTCTCGGGGCTTATTTCTTACTTTTCTTTTCTCCTACGCCCCAGCTTCTTGACTTCCCCGGGGCTTATTTCATTTTTTCCTCACGCCCCGGCTTCTTGACTTCTCCGCTTATTTTACTTTTTTTTCTCCTACGCCCTGGTTTCTTGACTTCTCCGGGGCTTATTTCTATTTTCTTTTTCCTACGCCCCAGCTTCTTGACTTCTCCGGGGCTTATTCTTACTTTTCTTTCTCCTACGCCCCGGCTTTTTGATTTCCCGGGGCTTATTTCTACTTTTTTTCCTACGCCCCGGCTTCTTGACTTCCCAGGGCTTATTCTTTTCTTCCTCTCACGCCCCAGCTTCTCGATTTCCCTTGGGGCTTATTTCTTTTTTTTTCTCCTACGCCCCGGCTTCTTGACTTCTCCGGGGCTTATTCTTCATTTTCTTCCTCCTATGCCCCCGGCTTCTCGATTTCCCAGGACTTATTCTTACTTTTTCTTTCTCTCACCCCCGGCTTCTTGGCTTCCTCGGGGCTTATTCTTACTTTTCTTCCTCTCATGCCCCAACTACCTAGAACCCCAACGGCTTATTTTCTTCTCAGATACCCTTTCAGCCGGTTTCCGTGACTGTCGACGGTTACTGTCAGGGCTCCATAGTCAGTGGTGAGGTACCAGGGGACCTTAGCATCTTCCAGGCGCTGTAGCGTCGCGGCATGGGGATGGCCATAGGAATTGTTACGACCACAGGAGATAATGGCGGCAGCGGGGCCGGCGGCGGCAAGGAACTCAGAACTGGTGGAATAGCCTGAGCCGTGATGCGCTACCTTCAGGATGTCTACCTTGAAGCCCCCTTGTCTCCGTGATTCCCACAGTTCCTGCTGTTCTCGCGGTTCCTGCGATTCCTGCAATTTCCGCACATTCTGCAAAGCCTGTGATTCCTGCGCTACCCGTAACGTCTTCAACGTCTGCAATTCCTGTGTCAGCTGCTGCTCCCCTTCGCCTTCCACATCCCCTGTCAGGAGAATGCTTAGCTTCCCGGCACCCACGCCGAAGTTTTTCCTTTCACCGGTATCGCCATGACCGGTTCTCTCACCAGTAACTCCGACAGCAAAGCTGCCGTTCTCACCGTAAACTTCGCTAGCAGCTCTTCCGCCCTCTCCACTTGCTTCCATCCCCTCTGCCGCGCCCCACTTCACTGCTTTCGCAAATACCTCCACGTAGAAGCATTCCGAATAGGCATTGGCATCCGCAAGGTCGTATTCTCCTCCGGGTGCAGACACCGCAGCCGGAGTCGACTATCCCTGATCTCATCGCCACATTTTATGTAACTTACCGGTACTCCGGCATATTCCGCGGCAACAAGCAATTTTTCAAAAGCCTCCCTGCGCTCCGCTTCCGTAATCGCAGGCAGAAACATCTGCTCCACGGTAATTCCCCATTCTCCACCGTTCTCCAGCAGTTCCAATATGCCATTCATATGGTCTTCATCTGGGTGCGATACAAACACACCGCGTAGAGACTGGATTCCCCGGCTCTTGGGATAAGACCGATTTTCCTCCGACTGGTACTGCCGCAGTCAAAAAGATATGCCCCTGCCCGGTCTCCACCACGATACCGTCTCCCTGTCCCACGTCCAGAAAAGTCACACGGCTTCCCCGATCAAAATTGCCGGTCAGTAAACCAACTATTAATACTAAAATCATTGCGGCTACAATTCGGCACATAACTCCGTTCCTATATGTCATCACTCCCTGCCATGTATACCAAAAATTTGCTAAAACATGCCGCCATCTGGTGGGACATATTTCAGAGTACCTGTCAGAATGCTGCATCTTTTTTCTGTTACTCTCTCTTTTTCTACCCCTACCGCTATCATCCACTCTGCGTGTTTCCCGACGCTGCCTTTCTCTTTCAGTGCGGTGTCCGTCTCCATGATTATTTTCCGCCACATAAGCTGCATAAAGTCTTTGCCGCTTCCATTTTTCCGCATAATTCCTGCCAATGATCAACACAAATAGCCCACTATAATAAACGACCATCTGCCACTTTGCCGGGCGGCCCACGCACCATACCGCTCCCGGCAGTTCTCCGAACCGTTCGCAGATCCATTCATACCACCACAGGATCAGACAATCCACCGTCCCTGCAATTCCCAGTCCAGGGATCAATGACAGGATTCCCCCTGCCATCACCACACTCATAAAGGGCAACACCAGCAGGTTCAATAATACCGAGTAGACAGGGATCTCATAAAAGAACCAGAGCTGTATGGGCAGCGTAAAAGAATAACTCCGGCACTGGCGGCAAAACCGCTTTTAAGTGCTGACACCATGCGCCAAAGCCTTTCATACACCACCTTCCGCCAGCCTTCCCGGTACTTGTTCCTCTCCGTAAGCGGAATCACCCAGAATATCTGTCACGGTCAGAAGCCATGCCGGTACTCTAAAACCGTTCCCCCCGTTTCCCAGTCTCCTCTGTTCCGTGTCAAAGTCAGACCTCTCACCAAATCCGCTCTTCCCATCACTCCTCTTTTTCTCTGCAAAGCCTAATGCCTCACCAAGTCCGCGCTTCCCGTCGGCCCTCTTTTTCTCTTCAAGCCATGCCACCACGCCACTGGCCGTTTCCACACCGGCATTATCTTCCCTACCATCCCCGGCAAACACCGGTGTCAACAAGCAGATCCCCAGCACCGCCCCAAAAGACATCAAAAAGCTCACATCCCCAAGCCGCTCCGGTTGCTGCAACACCAGCAATGCCGCCAACAGCCCCACACCTGTCAGCATATCGTAAGTCCTTCCCACGAATATCCCCAACATCTGCAGCAGATACATTCCTATGGCACGGCTGGCGGATACACTCATGCCCACCATCATACCGTACAGAAGCAGTGTCATGGCACCTCCCGCTGCTGCCACTCTGACCGGAGCCCCCAGTCTCTTAAGCAGCCGGTAGCATCCCATCCCCAGCAAAGTAATATGCAGCCCTGAAATGCTTAAGATATGGGCGATCCCATTCCTCTGGTACAGCGCCTTTACCTCCGCATCCATTTCTTCCTTCTCCCCCAGCAGTAATGTCTGCATAACGGAAGCCTCTTTCTCCGGGAATACCTTTGCCAGTCTGTCGTGTAATCTCCTTCGAAAGGCAAACAACTTTTCTCTCAAAAAGCTATAGTCCTCCTCCGCTGCCAGAACCTGTGCTTTCCGCACTCTGCCACCGATGCCCTTTCCCGCAGAATAGGCCCGCACGTCAAATTCCCCGTGATTGGTCGCAGCATCGAAGTGCGAAAAAACGCCTTCCAGAACAATATGCTGGCCCAGTCTCAGGCTCTGTACCTCCTGTGTGTTTGTCAACTCACATTGTAATTTTCCAGAATAGGAATATTTTAGATCGTTTTGAATAATAGAAATTGATTTCAGAATAATCGTTTCAGAAGTTCTTGTGTCTATCCGTCCCGTGATCCTCACCGGACTTCCGTCAGGCGGCAGTACGCCGGCATCCCCGGTGTCCGCCCCCGTCAGTATTCTTCCTATGGCGAGCACTATCACGAGACACAGACACGCCATAAAAAGCGGTCGTCTCATTAAGCTCCCTTCCGCAGGCAATCCCGCCTGCCCACAGTCAGGACTGTTCCGACAGTCCAACGCAAAAACAGTCCTGTCCCGCATAAATTCAAAATTTACTGTTCCAAAGTCGTTACATAATCCAGATTCCGTTCAAAAGTGGAATTGCTGAAGGTAGATGGCACTTCGCCGTTGACCAGGATCTGTACTTTATTGATATTATCCAGTTCCACCAGGGAATTCACGATGGAGTAAACTGCTACCTCCGTGGAAACATTGTTCACCACGGTCAGGAAGCTGGAATCCAGATTCACATAGCAGATTCCATCTTTGGTCAGGATATTGATGATCTTGGTCTCCGGATTGATCACCGGGTACAGACCCTCAATCTGTCCGCTGGGTCCCGCGATCAGTTCCTCCACCACGAATCGCTCCAACGGAGTATTGGTGGAATAATGCTTTTCTCTGTAGGCCGCGATCAGCTTATCACCGTCTGCATTGGCAAAATACAGCTTTACCTTCACCAGTTCATAGGTGTTGATCTCGTTACCGTCATTATTGATGAACTGCTCGGCATTCATCCAGCCTACCAATTCCCCTGCATTGTCATATAACTGACTGCCTTCCACGGTAATCGTCACATATTTCACATTGGACAGCTGCGTCAGTGTCCTTACAACGGCCGCCCGCACCAGTACTTCTGTGGTGACCGAAAGTTCGGAATATGCCTTATCCACATTGATCACAAGTTTTCCGTCTTCCACTTCATAATCCAGAACCTGAAATCCCATGTCAAAAGGCGCCTTATATTCCAGCTTTTCCGGGGTGGTGGAGAGAAATGTCATGGTCTCTTCCAACTGTTCCTCCGATGTCTTGGTGTTCAGATACTGGTCATGAACCTCAACCTTCGTCTCTGCAGTATTTACATAATACACCGATATCTTTTTGCCGGTCTCCGGCTCTCTCGTGCCACAGCCGGTCAGGACTGCCAGCAACATCAGAAGCATACCGGTCAAAACATATTTTTTAACTCTCTTCATAACTACACAATCTTTCTTACAACAGCTCCGCCTAAGAGGCGATATATGTCAGCGGGATCTTCACCAGGAAACAGGAGCCCTGCCCCTCGGTACTCGTCACCGTAAGGGATCCCTTGTGCATCAGGACGGCGCTCTTGGTGATCGCCAGTCCCAGTCCCGTTCCGCCGATCTCTCTGGAATGAGACTTGTCCACACGATAGAATCTCTCGCAGATATGTGTCAGAGCCTCCTCCGGTATACCGATTCCAGAATCACTGACTTCAAAGGTAAAATACTGATGATCCGCATCCAGTATCACCTTCACCCAGCCATGATCCTTATTGTATTTGATGGCATTCTCCACCAGATTCGTCATGATCAGGGTCATCTTGACTTCATCCACCTCTGCCACCACAGGACGGACGCTTTCAAATACCACTTCCACATCCTTCTTCCGGGCGATGGGCCGCAGTCTCTTTAAGATCAGTTCCGTCAGATCATTGATGTTCAACGATACAATATTCAGATCCTGTACCTTTTTATCCATTTTTACCAGTGCCAGCAGATCCGTAATGATCTGGTTCTCTCTGTCAATCTCGGAAGCAATGTCTTCCATGAATTCTCGATACAGCTCCGCCGGTACATTTTCCTGTGCTAGCAGGGAATCCGACAATACCTTGATGGATGTCATGGGTGTTTTCAACTCGTGGGACACATTTGCCACAAATTCCTGTCGGGAATCGTCCAATGCCTTCATCCGCTTCAACAGCTGGTTGAACGCATCTACGATATGTACGGTCTCCACATAATCTGGCACAGAGATCGTCTCATCACTGAAGCCTTCCTTTACCGCATTGATGGCCTGTGTGACTCTGTTGAAAGGTCTCGTCAAAGCTCTGGACAGTATGATAGCCAGTGCCAGGATTGCCACCATCATGATCACTTCCAGAATGTACGCCTTACGATTCAGCACTTCCTTGGCATTTACGATACTGTCATTGGAAATGCTGGTCAGCATAACGCCCCGGATGGCATCCGATTCCTTTTTCCGTTTTCGTCCGTAGTGTTTGCCGTGGTATCCATGATGGGAGTGGTCATTTCTATGTAACCGTGCTCCGGGTCATAATGGGAAATGTTTTCCCCTGAAAACATTTGATGACCTCCTCGGAAATGATGGTCTTTCCTTCACTGATGCCGTAGGTATCTTTTTCCACCTTGAAATTCTTGTTGATGATCATAACGCGGCCTTCATACAGATTGGACAGCATCTCCAGTTCCGCATTGATGACTTCTCTGGAATTGCCGGTGTCCTCTCTGACACCATGGCTGCTTAAATAATTGTTGCTGATCAGATGATTGGCCAGGATCATCAACTGGTTCTGTACCACTGTGGTTCGCTGTTCCACCGCCAGATCCTCGTAATTGCTCACGATACCGTGGCGCATGGCAATACAAGGCACCAGGCCGATCACCAGCGTCAGCAGGAAGATCCTCGCCCGCAGACTTCGAAGTGCGATCATGCTCTCCAGCTTTTCCCATATAGTTGCAAAACGTTCTTTATTCCATTTTTTCACAGTATAAAAACCTCAGTTCCGAACCTCTCCACGCCATTCACAAAACCGCACGATAAATCGTGCTCTCCGCTGCTTCGCAGCTACTTTTGTTCATTTGCGTGGCGGTGGCTCTATTCGAGCCACCTTCAAAGATAAGAGAAATTGATTCTTACATGCAAGCATGGCGAATCATTTCCTCTTATCTTTGCCGGTTCTCATAGTCTCACTTATTATTAAAGTAGTACCCGACACCCCATTTGGTATGCACGTATCTGGGCTCGCTGGGATTGGACTCGATCTTCTCACGCAGTCTCCGGATATGTACATCCACTGTACGCACATCACCGGGATAATCCGTACCCCATACCAGCTTCAACAAATTCTCCCTGCTGTATACCTTGTCGGGATTCAGCATCAGAAGTTCCAGCACTTCGAACTCCTTGGCCGTCAGTCCGATCTCCCTGCCCTGGATGTAGGCTCTTCTGCCGTCACGATCCAGCTTCATATCGCCGCTTTCCAGAATACCGGTGTTCTCTGTGGTTCCTTTTTTCGGCTCCATTCTGCGGAAGATAGCTTTGATCCGGGCTTTCACTTCCAGAATGTTAAAAGGCTTGGTTATGTAATCGTCCGCGCCGTATTCCAGTCCCAGGATCTTATCCATGTCATCACCCTTGGCGGTCAACATGATCACCGGTACATTGGAAAATTCGCGGATCTGCTGGCAGACCTCAAAGCCGGTCAGCTTCGGCAGCATGACGTCCAGTAATATGATGTCATATTCCTTGTTATGCGCCATCTGCAATGCTTCCTCACCGTCATAAGCACAATCCACTTCCATGTCGTCCTGTTCCAGACTGAAGCGGATACCCTTGACGATCAGCTTTTCATCATCTACTACCAGCACTTTCTTGCCTGCCATCTTTCCTTAACCTCTCTATCCCTTACTTTTTCTCTTCACGTTCCCGGCATAAGCCCTCATTGTACCGTGATCTTATCACACAATTTGTCATACGCGTTCTGTTTGATCCCGGATACCTTCATAATGTCTTCCTTCGTCTGAAAGGCTCCGTTTTGCTCCCGGTAGCGCACAATATCTGCCGCCCGGGAAGCTCCGATCCCCGGCAGCGCACACAATTCCTCCGCAGATGCCGTGTTGATATTCACAAGTCCCTCCGCCGTCGCTTTTACCTCGGCTTCCAGAGTCTCCGCTTCCTCCAACGTTGGAAAATACAGCTTCTGACCATCCGTCACCGTTTCCGCCAGATTCATAAAAAGGATCCGCCTCCACTGTCATACCTCCGACCAGTCGCAGGGCTTCCTCCGCTCTGCTGCCCTCCGGCACTTCCACGACTCCGGGATCCCGCACTGCGCCGCAGACATAGACATATATCATCTGCGGTTCAGCCTTTGCCGGTTCCTGCACTGTCACGCTGCTGCCTACAGGCTCCGCTGCCTGTTCCACCGCTTCCAGTGAGGGAAATTCCGCCACATCTTCTCCGGATGGAATCAGCACAATGGCCTCATCCTTCCTCTGACAGCCGGTCATGAACATCACCAGACTGAAAAACATTCCGATCAAACCTGCATATTTTGTTTTAAAAAACCTTATCGAAAACATCATAGTCCCCTTTCCATTTTCCTGATTCCTTCACAAAATTTCAGGGGATTGCCTCTCTATGCTGTTAACTTTCATTGTACTGGAATCGCACGGAATTTACAAGCCGTTTTCGCATTTGTGGTCACGATTCAGAACCCATTCGCAAAATTGCCGCTACGAGGATAGCCCTGGATCATTTCCACTTGAAAATCACAATACCCACAATCGCCACGGCCATGCCGATGGCTTTCCGCCACTCCCAGGGCTGCTTCTCCACACCGAACCATCCGAACAGTTCGATAATATATGCTACAGCAAGCTGAGCGACCACAATAAGCATTACCGCTTTGGCCGGTCCCAGGGCATCCATACTGCGGATCACAGTGTAGGTGATAAAGGCTCCGATGGCCCCTCCCAAAAGCATATATCTGGGCTCCACCTGCGCTATCTTCAAGAATGAAGTCCCTCCGTACACAGCCATGCCCCCAGACATACCAGCAATGCTGTAAACTGCACAAATGCACTGGCGGTCCAGATGCCGGTGGATTTCGTCACCTGGGTGTTGAACACTCCCTGGATGCTCATCAGCGCACCGGAAACTAAAGCAATCAAAAAACCGATCATAGGATTCTACCACCTTTTCTTTTTAGTAGTAGTCTATCCTGTGACCGGTTCGTTCATTCATATTTTATTGTAACGGTTTTATTTCTCTGTACCACCTACCTGTCCGGCTATGGTCTCGTCCAGCTGCTGTACCAGAGTAGTCACGTCGTCACCGTTCCATACCTTGGAAAACAGTACTTCCAGCTGCATCCAGAAATTTCCCGTCTCTAGCATCTTCGGCAATGACACACTGTCCGCATATTCATCGGCAAAGATCATAAGCGCACCGTTGTCTGCATTCTCTGCCGCCTGAAGACTTGCCGGCATTTTGCCGGAGCGTTCATACAGGCCGTCCGCATATCCTTCTGCCAGATACGCTGCGAAGCAGTCCGCCAGTTCCTTGTGTTCCGAATAGCCGTTGATGACTGCCGCTCCCGTAACAGACAAAGATCTGCTCTGCAGTTCGGCGCTGACATCCGGCATACGGGCAATTCCGTAATTAAATGCAAGGCTGCCGTCCGCTTTTGCCTCTTCCAGCCGTTTGACCACATCCGTGGTTCCGATGGTGAACATGGTCTTGCCATCGATAAAGTCCTGGATCACAGAATCATAAGTCACCGTATCGGATTCAATAAAGAAGAACTGGTTCAGTGCCTTGTACACTTCCAGACACTGAATGGTCTCCGGATTATTGATATCAATATCATTTCTGTCATCCCCGGGATCACCGCCTACGATCATGTAGTTGCCTACGATCCAGTAGTTGTAGAAAATATTGTTCACGTCCCATTTCATGACACCTTCCACACCTTCCGGTGCATCAAAGGTATCTGCAATATTCAGCAGATCATCCACTGTGGAGGGAAGTGCTTCCGCGAAATACTGCTCTGCCAGCGCATTTACCGCTGCCTCATCCGCTGTCACCTGTTCCGTGGTCTGGTCTTCCGGAAGAGAATCTTCCTCGATGATCTCTTCTCCTTCCCCTATGGGTTCATCATTCTCACTGCTTCCCGCCAGTTCCTTCTCCGCCTGCTGGGTTGCCCAGGTTCGAAGATAATCTTCATTATATACCAACGCACTGGTATCAAAATAAACCGGGTAACCGATCAGCTTCTGATCATAGGTTACCGCAGACAGAGCCGCCTGGGAAAAATGGTCTGTATTGCAGATTCCCACAGTGTCAGGCACTTTCGATGCCAGTCCTGCCAGATAAGCCTTTTCCAGAGAGTCACTGCTCAACAGGTAGATATCCGGTATCTGATCGGAATGCAGGGTCTCCTGATTGATAGCTTCCAGATATTCACTGTCAGAAGTAAGTACGGGAATCACACGGACTCCATTGTTCTGTTCTCCGAAGGATACTGCTGCCGCATTGATATAACCGGACAATGCCTCATCGGAATACCAGCAATAGATTGTCTCCTTTCCTCGAAACAGCTGCAGTCCGCTTCCCGCTCTCCTGTGTCTGACTCATCTCCTGCGTACTTCCGTAAACAGCTGCAGCAGCCATGGCTATCACAGCTGCTGTAGCGATAATTCTTTTTTTCAAAAACATAAATTCACCTAAACCTCTTATTCGATACAGGTGTCCAAAATAGCAATCATTTCGTCCACATTTTCCCGGGTAATCACGAGAGGCGGTACGAAGCGGATAATGTCCGCACCGGCATTGATCAGAATTAATCCCTTCTCCAATGCTCTGTTAATAATGTCTCCTACCGGATGGTCAAATACCAGTCCCTGCATCAGTCCCACACCACGGCGTTCTTTGATACAGTCATACTTGTCTGCCAGTTCGTTCAGACGCTGTTCCAGATAGGGAGCCACCTCTCTCACATGTTCTATTATATGGTCCTCTTCGAATAAATCAAGCACTTTTTCCACTGCTGCGCAGGCTAAGGGGTTACCGCCGTAGGTGGTTCCGTGATCTCCCGCTGTCAGAGAATGCTGTGCTACTTTCTCCGTCATCATAAATGCACCTACCGGTACACCGCAGCCCAGTGCCTTGGCAGAAGTCATGATGTCCGGCTTCACGCCGAAACGCTGCCATGCATACATGTAACCGGTACGTCCCATGCCGCACTGGATCTCATCCAGAATCAGCAGGATATCCCGCTCATCGCACAGATCACGAACCTGTTTTAAGAATTCTTCATTAGCGGGACGCAGTCCGCCCTCGCCCTGTACAGTCTCCATAATGATGGCACAGGTCTTGTCTGTCACCTGATCCAGCACACTCTGGAAATCATTCAGTTCTGCAAATTTGATATGTCCGATCATGGGCTGGAACGCCTCACGATACTTGGGGTTGCCCGTTACTGACAAAGCTCCCATGGTTCTGCCGTGGAAGGAGTGATTCATGGCAATGATCTCATGGTCGGTACAGCCATCCTTCAGATACGCATATTTTCTGGCAGCCTTAATGGCACCTTCCACTGCTTCCGCACCGGAATTGGTGAAAAAGACACGATCCATGCCGGATACTTTTTTGATCTTACGAGCCGCCTCGATGGCAGGCACGTTGTAATAATAATTGGAGGTGTGGATCACCTTGTCGATCTGTGCTTTCAGCGCATCGTTGTATGCCTTGTTCTGATAGCCCAGGGCAAATACAGCGATTCCCGCTACGAAATCCAGATATTTTTTCCCATCGGTGTCATACAGATGTACGCCTTCGCCCTTATCCAGAACGATCTGATACCGGTTATAGGTATGCAGCAGGTCTTTTTCCGCCTCTGCAATATATTCTTTCATAGTGTCGCTCATTTTATTTTTCCTCCTCATCGGATACGATCGCAGTTCCGATACCCTGATTGGTGAAGATCTCCAACAACAGGCAGTGTGCCAGACGTCCATCCAGAATATGCACACGGTTTACACCGTTGCGGATCGCAGAAGTACAGTTGTTCAGCTTCGGCAGCATACCACCGCCGATGTAACCGTCGTGGATCAGTCCCTCTGCCTCGGAAGCTGTCAATCTGGAAATAAATGTGGACTTGTCATTGATGTCCTTGTACAATCCCTCGATATCCGTCAGAAATGCCAGTTTCTCCGCATGTACTGCTTTTGCGATAGCGCAGGCCGCATCATCCGCATTGATATTGTAGGTGTGATAATCCTTGTCCAGTCCAATGGGAGCGATGATGGGCAGGTAATCCTTCTCCAGCATGTCAAAGAGAATATCCGGATTCACGCCGGTGATCTCACCCACATACCCGATGTCCTGACCGTCGGAATATTTTTTCTCTACCTGAAGCAGGCCGCCGTCTTTACCGCTGACACCTACTGCTTTCACGCCCAGCTCTTCCACCATGGTCACAAGGCTCTTATTTACCTTGTTCAGTACCATTTCCGCGATCTCCATGGTCTCCTCATCGGTGACACGCAGACCGTTGACGAACTTTGCCTCTTTTCCGACCTTGCCGACCCAGCGGCTGATCTCCTTACCGCCGCCGTGAACGATGATGGGCTTGAAACCTACCAGTTTCAACAGCGTTACGTCCTTGATGACGTTTTTCTGCAGTTCCTCATTGCTCATGGCGCTGCCGCCGTATTTTACCACGATGATCTTACGGTTGAATTTCTGTATGAAGGAAGCGCCTCGATCAGCACCTCTGCTTTTTCATTACCTGTTCCATATCTTTTTCCATTTTTATCCTCATTTCCGCAGATACCGTGATCCGCCTGTCATTTATCTTTCCGGTCGTTCTTTTTAGGAACGATAGTCCGCATTGATCTTCACATAATCATAGCTTAAATCACAGCCCCATGCGGTAGCTTCTGCCTCACCCATATGCATATCCACCAGTGCGGTGACTTCCGGATCGGAGAGGATCTTCGTGGCCTCTTCCTCGCTGTAATCACATGCCACACCATTACCGAAGATATGAATCTTGCCGCTCTTGCTCTCAAAATACAGATCCACATTTTCCGGGTCGAATTTGGCTCCGGAATAACCCAGTGCACAGAGGATACGTCCCCAGTTGGCATCATGTCCGAAGATAGCTGCCTTGGTCAGAGAAGAACAGATCACGGATTTTGCCAGAGTTCTGGCATCTTCCTTGCTGACTGCGTTTATTACTTTGGTCTCGAACAGTGCTGTGGCGCCTTCGCCATCTCCTGCCATTTTCTTTGCCAGGAATGTGGTGATCTCATGCAGTGCCTTGCAGAAGTTGTCGTAATCCTCGCCCTCTGCGGTAATCTCCTCGTTGCCAGCCATGCCGTTGGCCAGCACCAGCAGTGTATCATTGGTGGAAGTATCTCCATCCACGGAGATCATGTTGAAGGAATCCACTACGTCTGCGCTGACGCACTTCTGCAGCATCTCCTTGGAAATTTTCACATCTGTGGTTACAAAACCTAACATCGTACACATATTCGGATGGATCATACCGGAACCCTTGCACATACCGCCCAGAGTCACAGTCTTGCCACCGATCTGTGTCTCGATGGCGATCTCTTTGGAAATGGTATCGGTGGTCATAATGGCATGGGCTGCATCGGAGCCAGCCTCCAGAGTATCTGCCTTGGCTGCCACCAGTTTCTCGATGCCAGCGGTGATCTTGTCTACGGGAATCTGCATACCGATGACACCGGTGGATGCAACCAGTACGGCATCGGTGGGCACGCCCAACAGTTCTCCGGCACATTTTGCTTCTGCTTCACAGCAGTCCAGTCCCTGTTTGCCGGTGCAGGCATTGGCGATTCCCGAATTGACTACCACTGCCTGTGCAAATGCAGAATGTTCCACGATCTGCTTATCCCACAGTACAGGAGCCGCCTTTACCACATTGGAGGTAAAAGTACCAGCTACGGTACAAGGTGCCTTACTTACGATCAGTGCCATATCCTTACGATTCTGATATTTAATGGCAGCCTCCACACCTGCTGCCTCAAAGCCTTTTGCTGCGGTCACACCGCCCTGGATCTGTTTCATGTTGGAATAATCTCCTTTCGCTTCCGTTTTATTTATGATGTCGGGGTCAAAAGCCCCCGACTTTGATGCCTACGGATTGCTTCGTGCTACGCGCTTCCACAATCCTGGCATCTATTTATTAAACGCCGTAATGTTCTCTTCATTCAAAGTAAAGTCGTAGTAGTTCAAGTCTTCCCGCTTTGTCCATCCAATGCATTTCCAGAAAGCGTTTCCGATGTCATTCTGGGTAAAAGCGATCAGGCTGACCTTGTTGATATGTTCCGCTTTCAGAGCATTCATGCAGTGGACGACCATGGCTTTGCCAATGCCAAGTCTTCGGTAATCTTCTCTGACACATACATGGTACAGACAGCCTCGTCGTCCGTCATGGCCGCAGAGGATGCCACCCACTACGGCTCCATCCTCCCCGATGGCTACCACACTGGTGCCGGGATTCCGGTTGATAAAACGTTCCACACCTTCTCTGGAATCATCGATGCTCCGGATACCGAAACCGTGAATGGTCATCCAGAGGGCATGCAGACCGTCATAATCTTCTATGGTCATGGGTTTGATCGTAAACTGTTTGTTCATGTATGTATTTTATCCTTTCTAATCCTTTCCGTATCTGCTTTAAAGGGAAGCATGGAACCAGCTCCAGGCCTTCTGCTCTCAGGAAGCCCGAACAGCAGGTTCATGTTCTGTACCGCCTGTCCTGCGGCACCCTTTACGAGGTTATCCAGTGCACCCATCATAATGATACGGCCGGTACGCTCATCAATGACAAAATTGATGTCCACGTAGTTGCTGCCTTCCACCCACTTGGTCTCGGGGCAGCTGCCCTTATCCAACACACGGACGAATTTCTCGTTTGCATAATATTTATCATAGACAGCTTTTACTTCCTCATAGGTAGGAAGTGTACCGTCCGGTTTTCTCTTCAGTGTTGCATACTCGGTTGCCAGAATTCCTCTGTTCATGGGTACGAGGTGCGGGGTAAAATTAATGGTCACCTGGCAGTTGCCCGCATAGCCTAACTGCTCCTCGATCTCGGGGGTATGTCTGTGGCTTGCCACGCCGTAGGCTTTCATGTTCTCGTTCACTTCGCAGAACAGGTTGGGCACCTTGGCGCCTCTTCCTGCACCGGAGGTACCGGACTTGGCATCCACGATCAGGGTGTTCACATCAATCATGCCTTCCTTGACCATGGGATAGGCCGTCAGGATCGAACAGGTGGTGTAGCAGCCGGGGTTGGCTACCAATCTGGTCTTCTCCGTGACCTTGTCACGATTGATCTCGCAGAGTCCGTATACTGCTTCCTCAATGAACTGAGGAGATTTGTGCTCGATGCCGTACCATTTTTCATAGGTGGCCACATCCTTGATCCGGTAATCAGCAGACAGATCCACGATCTTCACCTGAGAGAGAATCTCCTCTGTCAAAAGGCCCGCCAGAAATCCCTGAGGGGTTGCGGTAAAGATCACATCTACCTGCTTCGCCAGTTCTTCCAGATTGTCATCCTTGCAGATATCCTCCACCAGCTGGAACATGTTCTGGTATACCTGATAATACTTCTTATCTATATAGCTTCGGGAACCGTACCATACGATTTTGGCATCCTTGTGGTTTAATAGGATCCTTACCAGTTCTCCTCCGGCATAACCGGTTGCTCCGATGATTCCTACTCTGATCATTTTTCTACCTCTCTTGTTTATGTCATCGTTTTTTATTTCTGTCGCCGCCATACTTGTGTCAACGAATTGCTTCTGTCGCCGCCATACTTGTGTCAACGATTGCTTCTGTCGCCGCCATACTTGTGTCAACGAATTGCTTCTGTCGCCGCCATACTTGTGTCAACGAATTGCTTCGCAGCAAGCTGCTCACGCAATTCTATTTTTGAACTATTCAGAACCCCATTCGCAAAATCGCTGCTACGCAGCTGGATTTTTGCTCATGTGGTTACTTCGTCATATAAATATCATCACATATTCTTACGAATGCAAGCATTCGACGAATATGTACCGATATTTATCTGACTCTGAATAGTTCCATGATACCACTTTTTGTCTAAATGTCTACTACTTTTTTCATTTTTATGCACGTTTCTCGGATTGTTGTGTATATTTATGCATATATTCATACTATTTTTATGGTTTTATGCATTATGGCGGAATAATATTCATTCTGTTTTCCGCGTACTTTTCTTTCCTATAAAAATCTGTTACAATAACTATGCTGTACTTTCGTTTGCAGCATATCTATTTTGTGGCTCTTTATGGTCTGTTTTTCCCGGATTCAAAGAGCAGAAATGAGGAAATTATGGCTTTTGACGGCGTTACCATTGCCTGTGTAATATCAGAATTAAAAAAAGAACTCATCGGCGGACGATTATATAAGATCGCCCAGCCGGAAAACGACGAACTGCTGTTGACCATCAAGCAGCCCACCGGACAAAAGAGACTGCTTCTGTCCGCCAGCGCTTCCCTGCCCCTGATCTATCTGACGGAGAGCAACAAACCCAGTCCCATGACGGCCCCAAACTTCTGTATGCTGCTGCGCAAGCACTTACAGAACGGCCGTATCGTGAACATTTCCCAGCCGTGGCTGGAGCGTATCGTGCATATCGATATTGAGCATCTGGATGAAATGGGGGATCTGCGCCACAAGACGCTGGTCATGGAGCTGATGGGCAAACACAGTAACCTGATCTTCTGCAACGATGACAATACCATCATCGACAGTATCAAGCGGGTATCCGCCGCAGTCAGCAGTGTCCGGGAAGTCCTGCCCGGCAAGCCCTATTTCATTGCCCATACCCAGGATAAACTGGATGCCCTGACCTGCGACGAGACTACTTTCCGGGAGACCCTTGCTGCCAAGCCTCAGCCGGTCTTCAAGGCGATCTACGGAAGCTTCACCGGTATCTCTCCGGTACTGGCACAGGAACTGTGTCACGAGGCAGGCATCGACGGGGAACGCCCTACAGCGGCATTGACGGCAGAGGATTATCATGCCTTGTACGAAGTTTTTTCCAAAATGGTCACTTCTATCAAGGAAGAAACTTTCTCCCCCTGCATCGCTTACACCGGCACCCGCCCCGTGGAATACGCGGCGGTTCCCCTGACCATGTACAGCACCGGAGCGGATCATCTGGAATCCTACACCTCCATGTCCGCCCTGTTGGAGCATTTTTATGCGGAGAAAAATACCCTGACCAGGATCCGTCAGAAATCTTCTGACCTGCGCCGTATCGTGCAGACCGCTCTGGAACGGGAGATTAAAAAATACGATCTGCAGCTGGCCCAGATGAAGGATACGGAGAAGCGGGAAAAATACCGGATCTACGGAGAACTGTTGAATACTTACGGTTACAGTGCAAAGCCCGGTGACAAATCTCTCACGGCGGTAAATTACTATACCAGCGAACCGGTGACGATCCCCCTGGATCCTACTCTTTCCGCTACGGAAAATGCGAAGAAATATTTTGACAAATACGGAAAGCTAAAGCGTACTTATGAAGCATTGTCCGAACTGACTACTCAGGTAAAAGAAGAGATCGACCACTTGGAGACCATCAGCACGGCCCTGGATATCGCCCTGAAAGAGGAAGATCTGGTGGAGATCAAGGAGGAACTGACCCAGAGCGGCTACATCCGCAGAAAGGGCGGCACGAAAAAAGCAAAGATCACCAGCAAGCCCTTCCATTATCTGAGCAGCGACGGATTCCATATTTATGTGGGAAAAAATAATTTCCAGAACGATGAACTGACCTTCAAATTCGCCAACGGAAATGACTGGTGGTTCCATGCCAAAGGTATTCCCGGCTCCCATGTAGTGGTAAAGACCGAAGGGAAGGAACTGCCGGACCGGACTTTTGAAGAGGCCGGCCGGCTTGCTGCCTACTATTCTAAGGGCAGGGAGCAGGAAAAGGTGGAGATCGACTATGTCCAGAAAAAACAGGTCAAAAAGCCGGCCGGTGCCAAGCCTGGCTTCGTGGTCTATTATACGAACTACTCTCTGATGATCGACAGTGATATCTCCGGAATTGAAAAGATCAGCGACTGACTTTTGACGATTCCGGCGCATCTTATATGGTCGTTACCGTACTATGCATCAGATAGCATATTTTATGCATAAATATACTGTATATTTTTCATTCTATGCATTTATGTGCATATTTTAATTTGTTTTATTCATATTTTTGATTTATTTATGCAACTTTTCTGCTTGCTTTTGCGATTATAATGTTGTATAGTAATTGTCAGAGCGTAACACACGATCCTGGCATCTGATACTTACAGATTGCTTCGTGCTTTGCACATCGCATTTTCAGGGCTTTTGCCCCTGGCATCATACACACTATAAAACGGAGGATTTTATCATGAAGGAAAAAGTAGTTTTGGCTTATTCCGGCGGTCTGGATACTACCGCTATCATTCCCTGGCTGAAGGAGAATTTTGACTACGAAGTTATCTGTGTCTGTGTCAACTGCGGACAGGCAGAGGAGCTGGACGGTCTGGAAGAGAGAGCAAAGGCTTGCGGCGCTTCCAAGCTGTATATTGAAGACGTTATCGATGAATTCTGTGATGATTATATTGTTCCCTGTGTACAGGCTCATGCCGTATACGAGAACAAGTATCTGTTAGGTACTTCCATGGCAAGACCCCTGATTGCCAAGAAACTGGTAGAGATTGCCAGAAAAGAAGGCGCTGTAGCCATCTGCCACGGTGCAACCGGTAAAGGTAACGACCAGATCCGTTTCGAGCTGGGCATCAAGGCTCTGGCTCCCGATATCAAGATCATCGCTCCCTGGAGAAGCGACAAATGGAACATGGACTCCCGTGAATCCGAGATCGAATACTGCAAGGCTCATGGCATTCATCTTCCTTTCTCCACCGATTCTTCCTACAGCCGTGACCGTAACATCTGGCACATCAGCCACGAAGGTCTGGAACTGGAAGATCCCGGCAACGAGCCTAACTACGAGCATCTGCTGGTACTTGGTGTGACTCCCGAGAAGGCTCCCGATGAGGGTGAATATGTGACCATGACCTTTGAAAAGGGTGTTCCCACTTCCGTTAACGGTGAGAAGATGAAGGTCTCCGATATCATCCGTACCCTGAACAAGCTGGGCGGCAAGCACGGTATCGGTATCGTAGATATCGTAGAGAACCGTGTCGTTGGCATGAAGTCCCGTGGTGTCTATGAGACTCCCGGCGGTACCATCCTGATGGAGGCTCACCAGCAGCTGGAAGAGCTGATCCTGGATCGCGATACCTATGCATTCGAGAAGGAAATGGGTGCGAAATTCGCCAGTCTGGTATACGAAGGCAAATGGTTCACTCCTCTTCGTGAGGCAGAGCAGGCATTCATCGAGAAAACCCAGGAATATGTGACCGGTGAAGTAAAGTTCAAGCTCTACAAGGGCAACATCATCAAGGCCGGAACCACTTCTCCTTACTCTCTGTACAATGAGAACCTGGCTTCCTTCACCACCGGTGATCTGTACGACCATCACGATGCAGAAGGCTTCATCAATCTGTTCGGTCTGTCTCTGAAGGTTCGTGCCATGAAGTTACAGGAGAACGAGAAGAAACTTGGTAACTAAGAATTAAAATAATGAGGTGTCTATGATAACTGCACAGACTATAATTACTGTGGTGATCCTGTATCTGGTGATCATCAATGTTGTGGGATATGTGATCATGGGTGTCGATAAAAAAAGAGCCATCCGGGGTGCCTGGCGCATCTCGGAGGCTTCTCTTTTTTCACGGCGCTTTTGGGTGGCAGTCTGGGATGTATTCTGGGAATGCAGCACTTCCGTCATAAGACGAAGCACTGGTATTTCAAGTACGGAATGCCGGCGATCCTGGTGGTACAGGTACTGCTTTTTGCCCTTTTATTCAAATAGGAAATATGCTATACTTCTTTTATAAGATGTCGGGGTCAAAAAGGCCCCCGACTTTGATGCCTACGGATTGTTCCGTGCTACGCACTCCCACAATCCTACCCAATATTCGCATATCGTGGGATTATCATCCCACTTTTATGCTCATATCGGGCGGGTCCTAAGGTCTTTCACCCACCTATGAGCAAGCTCATGTGGGCTTAGACCTTTTGACCCTGGCATCTTTATATGAGATAAAGTCCGGGAGGTATCGATATGCATATAGCAGTGTGTGATGATAATGTAGCCGACAGAAAGCAGCTGGAGCGTCTGTTAAAGCGGGAATCCGACAAAAGAGCAGCGTCTACGGGTATCATTTATACCGATTCTTTTTCGGTAATTCTACCTCACTGCTGTCCAATCCCATGCAATACGATGCCTTCTATATTGATATGTGTCTGACGGAAGGCATCACCGGTACAGAAGTGGCAAATGCGCTGATTGCCCAGGGGGTCAACGCACCCATCGTGCTGTGCTGTTCCAAGATCAATTACAGGGAACAGACCTATCCGGAAAATGTTATTTTTCTGGACAAGCCCATCAAAGTAGCGGAACTGGGACAGAGTATTGACCATGCTCTGGATATTATGTCTAAGGCAGTTCCTCTCATAGAGCTTCGAGAGGATGAAGATACCGTCTATGTCACCGAACCGGACATCCTCTACGCCGAAGAAGAAGGCCGGAATGTCATCGTCACCCTGAAGGACGGCCGCACCGTAAAAGTAGCCACCACCGCTATCAATTTGTTCTCTCAGATAGAGAATCACCCTACCTTCTTCGCTCCCACCGTCAAGACGATCCTTAACGGCAGATACATGGAGAAGCTGGGCTTCCGCAAAGTCATCATGTGCGATGGCAAAAAATTTGCTCTGCACAGAGACTGTGTTGCTTATGCGAAACAGCTGCTGGCGGAATATCATGCGTAAAAAAGACTCCACTCTCTCGAATGAAGTCTTAGAAAATTTGAACTCGAAGTTCTCAGAAAATCACCCGTATCGTCGTTCCTTTTCCGGGTTCACTTTCCAGTTCCAGTTCAGCGTGGCTCTTGGCGATGATATGTTTTACGATAGCAAGGCCCAGTCCCGTGCCGCCGGTGGATTTGGAGCGGCTCTTGTCCACACGGTAGAAGCGTTCGAAGATCCTCTCCTGATGCTCCTTGGAGATGCCGATGCCGGTGTCTTTTACCACGAGATTGGTATGTCCTTCTCTGGAGTAGGTCTGTACATCCACACTTCCTCCCGGATTGTTATACCGGATCGCGTTATCACACAGATTATATAAAAGTTCTTCCATCATCTGACGATTGGCTGTCACATAGCATTCCGTGCCGTTCAGCGCTATGGTCACATTGTGCTTCTCTGCACTCATTTTCAGCATTTCCACACAATTCTGCGCCATTTCATGAAGATTCAAAAGCTCCGTATCCGCTTCCTCTTCCGTTCCGTCCAGCTCCGACAAACGAATAATATCATTGATCAATGTAAGTAGACGATTTGCGCTGTTATGAATCCCGTGAGCAAAACGCACCGTATCCTGTTCGGAGGCCATTCCGGTCTCAATCAGCTCCGCATATCCTGAGATGGATGTCAGCGGAGTCTTCAGTTCATGGGACACATTGGCGCTGAACTCCTGCCGCATTCTGGCATTTTTCATAATGTCCTCATGCTGTTTGCGGATCATGGTCATGAACGGTGTCAGTTCCTCATAGGTCTGCATCTCTGTACATTCCCCGATATTCTGTGCCAGTTTCTCAATGGGAGCCACCAGCTTCGTGGTCAGCACTCTGGCCGCCACCATGCATAGCACCAGCAGCACCACAAAGATCCCCACCATCATGGGCAGCGCCTGACTGAAAATGCTGTAAATGCTTCTGGCATCCTTGGACAGTCGCAGGATGCTGCCATCTTCCAGGCGGATGGCATAATAAAAGGTGGACTGGGACAAGGTCTCGGAATTCCGGACTGCTTCACCTTCGCCGTCCCGCATGGCTTCCTGGATCTCCGGACGGGAAGCGTGATTCCCCATGGCCACAGAATCTGCCTCATTATCATACAATACCTGTCCGTCACTGCCGATCAGCGTCAATCGCAGATCCGATTCCACCGGCACTCCGTTTTCCTTGATCTCTTCTACCGAAGAACAGCTTTTTAACAGGGAACCATAGCTTTTCAGATCCTCCAGCACCTGTCTGCGGAACAGATCATAATACACGACTGTGATCAGTACCATGGTAAGCAAAATCGTTACCGTGGCAATGAGGATCATCATTTTGTTAATCTTTTTCTTCATCTTCTGTTACGCTTTCTCGCCGTTCATAATGTATCCCACATTACGCACGGTCTTGATCAGACTGCCCTCTTCCTTCAGTTTCTGCCGCAGCGTCTTGATATGCATGTCCAACGTCCGGGATTCTCCCTCAAAATCGATCCCCCAGACGCGGTCCAGGATCAGTTCTCTGGTGGTCACAATGCCCGCATTGGTCATCAGAAGCTTTAACAGCTCATATTCTTTGTAGGTCAACTCCACAGGCTCCTTGCCTACCGTGACAGAATGTTTCTCTCGGTCCAGCACAATGTTCCCCAGCTTCAGCACCTTATCTTTTTCCTGACTCTTCTGACTTCTCCTGAGCATTGCCTTTACCCGGGAAATCAGTTCCATGACACTGAAGGGCTTCGTAATATAATCATCTGCCCCCAGATCCAGTCCCTTGACCTTGTCGATCTCCGTGGTCTTCGCCGTGACCATGATCACCGGCACCAGCACCGTGTCCTGTCTGGTACGCAGCTTTTTCACAATGCTCAGACCATCCTCGTCCGGCAGCATGATGTCTAATAAAATCAGATCCGGTGTGGTATCATTCAGCGCCTCATAGAAATCCATGGCGGAATCAAAACCTTTTACCTCATAGCCCACATTGGCCAGGGCAAAGGTCTCGATCTCCTGAATATTTTTGTCATCCTCTACTACATAGATCAAAGCCATCTCACAGCACTCCTCTCTGACTGTGCTTTCTCCTCTTAACTATACCTCGGTAAATCCTCACTCCGCAAGCAGTTTTGCATTCTTTTCCGCAAGACGTTCCTGCTTTGTGGGCGGTAACTGGTATTTCTCACGGCATGCCAGCACTTTGCTCTGGAAGTCCTTGTTATCTTCCTGGCGCAGTTCATCCAGGTAAGCGTGGGTATCGAATTCATCCTCATTCACCTGTACCAGACAGACTGCAATATTGGAGCAGTGGTCGCTGACACGCTCAAAGTTCGTAATGACATCGGATAAGATGAAGCCCAGTTCAATGGTACATTTTCCCTTACGGAGTCTGCGTACATGGCGTTGCTTCACATCCAGGCTCAGTCCATCGATGACTTCCTCCAACGGCTCCACCTGTCTTGCCAGATTCAGATCTCCGTTCTTAAAACTGGTCATGGTAAGATCCAGCACATCGTGTACCGCTCTCTCGAATACCTTCAGTTCCTCCTGCGCCTTCTCGGAGAATACCAGCTGCTTGTCATGCATCTCCTGTGCCGCTTCCTTGATGTTGCGGGCATGATCGGAAATTCTCTCAAAATCGCCGATGCAGTGCAGAATCGTATTTAAAGTCTCACTATCCTTATTGGAAAGCTGTTTGGAACTCAATTTCACCAGATAGGTTCCCAGTTCATCCTCGAAGCGGTCCACATCCGTCTCCATCAGTGCCACCTGCTCTGCTTTCGCCTCATCGAAATTATGCAGCAGCTCCATAGCCAGATCCATGGCTTCCCTGGACTTATCCGCCATCACAGAAGCCACCAGTCTGCTCTGCTCTACGGCATAGGCAGGCTTCTCCAGGAAACGTACATCCAGTAAGCTTGAAGTCTTGTCTGTCTCGGACATTTCCTTCACGTCCTCATGGGTCGGCAGCGTCAGGCAGGCTAGCTTCACCAGACCGTTGGAGAAGGGAAGCAATACCAGCGTAGCCGCGATATTGAAGCAGCTGTGAACTACTGCGATTCCAAAAGGTGTTGCCACTTCTCCCAGAAAAGCAAAGGGATGAATGGCATTGACCGTATAGAACACTCCAAGGAACAGGATCGTTCCGATAATATTAAAATACAAATGAATCAGAGCCGCACGTTTTGCATTGCGGGAAGCACCGATACCGGAGATCATGGCGGTAACACAGGTACCGATATTCTGTCCCATGATAATGGGAACTGCTGCGCCAAAGCTTACCGCTCCGGTCATGCACAGTGCCTGCAAAATACCTACGGATGCGGAAGAAGACTGGATCACCGCTGTGAGAATGAGTCCTGCCAGCACACCGAATACGGGATTTTGGAACTCGATCAGCAGATTGGTAAACTCCGGTACCTCTGCCAGCGGTGAAACTGCCGCGCTCATGGAATCCATGCCAAACATCAGAATTGCAAAGCCCACCAGGATGGTTGCCGCATTTTTTAATTTGTCTTTATGGGAAAACAGTAAAATACCCACACCCACGATTGCCAGAATCGGCGAAAAAGAACTGGGCTTGAGCATACGGATCCAGAAAGCATCGCTCTCAATGCCCGTCAGACTTAAGATCCAGGAGGTCACCGTGGTACCGATGTTGGCACCCATGATGATACCTACTGCCTGTTTCAGACTCATAATACCGGAATTGACAAATCCGACTACCATAACAGTGGTAGCGGAGGAGGACTGGATCACACCGGTGACCACCGCACCCATGAGCACTGCCTTTAACGGGTTGTTGGTCAGTTTCTCCAGAATGCGTTCTAATCGTCCGCCAGATGCCCGGGACAGTCCGTCACCCAACAGATTCATTCCATACAGGAATAATGCAAGTCCTCCTACCATCTTCAGTAAATCAAAAAAGCTCATACTCTAATCCTCTCATTTTACATAACATACTTTACATTTTTGGTTTCTATCTACACTTTATCTTGCTTATGTAAAATTCGTTACCAGTGAATGTAAAATTTATGTAAAGTTGTAACGATGCAGAGCCATGAACCTTGCCGGATGCTCGTCGAATGCTAGCATTCGTAAGAGCATATGACAATAGTTCTTTGGCGAGCAAGCCTCAATGAGCAAAAGGAACGCTCCGCAGGAGCAGTTTTGCGAATTGGGGCTCTGCATCGTTGCTGGGATTATCAGATGCTGGCATCTGTAAGAGCATAGAACAATAGTTCTTTGGCGAGCAAGCCTCAATGAGCAAAAGGAACGCTCCGCAGGAGCAGTTTTGCGAATTGGGGCTCTGCATCGTTACTGGGATTATCAGATGCTAGCATTCGTAAGAGCATATGGCAATAGTTCTTTGGCGAGCAAGCCTCAATGAGCAAAAGGAACGCTCCGCAGGAGCAGTTTTGCGAATTGGGGCTCTGCATCATTACCGAGATTATCGAATCCTAATACAATCTCGCACCTTCCATATCTCCGGTCATGCGGAAGATGGCCCACTCTGCGATATTTACCGCATGGTCGCCCACTTTTTCCAAATACTTTGCCATCATCAGATAATCCACCACACGATCCGCATCCAGGCTCTGCTCTCTGATAGCCTGCATCATTCCCGTTTTGACTTCGTTGAAGAGATCATCTACCACATCATCATGTTCTACTACTTTTCTTGCATTTGCCTCATCACCTTCCACAAATGCCTCCACCGAATTGTGGATCATCTCCTTGGCTTCTTCCATCATCTCCAGCAACAGATGTTCCTGTTTTCCTTCGGGATTCATGTTGCCCATACGCAGGTACAGTTCCACAATATCTGCCACATGGTCTCCGATCCGTTCAATATCCGGTACCACTTTCAGCGCTGCGGATACCAGACGCATATCTCTGGCCACCGGCTGCTGTCTGGTCAGCAGGCTCAGACACATAGCTTCTATACTTCGCTGCATATCCACCATGGTATGATCTGTATTCAACAGCGTCTTCAGAATGTCTTCTTTGTTCTCACGAATTCCATACGCCATACGGTCATAACTGATCTCCGCATGCTCTCCCATCTCAGATACTTTATTTTTCAAAGTCTCAAGATCCTGTTCAAATAATACTCTGGGTGACATCTCCCATTCCTCCTATCTTCTCATCCAAAATCATCCAAACCGTCCGGTGATGTAGTCTTCTGTCCGTTTGTCCTGAGGTCTTGCAAAGATCTCGGAGGTTGCATTTTTCTCTATGACTTCCCCTACCAGGAAAAATGCGGTGTCATCCGACACACGGGCTGCCTGCTGCATATTGTGGGTTACGATGACCACGGTGTATTTTTTCTTCAGTGTCTCCATCAGTTCCTCGATCTTTAGCGTGGAGATCGGGTCCAGTGCGGAGGTGGGTTCATCCATCAAAAGTACCTCCGGAGATACTGCCAGTGCTCTGGCAATACACAGTCTCTGCTGCTGTCCACCGGACAGTCCCAACGCGGATTTGTGCAGGCGATCCTTTACCTCTTCAAAGATAGCGGCACCCTGCAGAGAACGCTCCACGATTTCATCCAGTTCCTTTTTATTCTTGATGCCGTGCAGTCTGGGACCGTAGGCGATGTTGTCATAAATGGACATGGGAAAAGGGTTGGGCTGCTGGAATACCATGCCGACCTTTTTACGAAGCAATGTGGTATCCACCCGCTTATCGTAAATGTCCTCTCCATCCAGAATTACTTTTCCTTCGACTCTGCAGCCGTCCACCAGGTCATTCATCCGGTTCAGGCAACGTAGAAAAGTAGATTTGCCGCAGCCGCTGGGACCGATAAATGCGGTAATGGCGTGGTCTGCGATCTCCATATTTACATCTTTCAGTGCGTGGTTCTCTCCATAATGGAGATTTAAGTTTTCCACGGATATTTTACTGTTAGCCATATATTTTCTCCTTCTTGTGATTTCTCTTACTCTCGTCTCAGCTTATTCGCCGCCAGCTTGGTCAGGAGGTTCAGGATCAATACGATAATGATCAGAACACAACCGATACCGAAAGCATTATCATACTGTCCCTTCTGCATCTGTAAATACAATTCGATGGTCAGAGTACCACCAGACTCCATGGCCTTGTGAGCCAGCTTTGCCAGATTGTCTCCGAAAACTCCGGTGAACTTCGGCAGCTTGTAGTCGCTTCCCGCAGTGAACAACAGAGCCGCAGACTCTCCCACGATACGTCCCAGTGCCAGAATGATACCGGTGACGATACCTGGCATGGAAGACGGCAGAAGGATCGTCCGGATCATATGCCATTTCGTGGATCCCATTCCCAACGCACCGGTACGATAACTGTCCGGCACGGTGCGCAATGCTTCCTGCGTATTTCTTGTGATCAGGGGCAGTACCATCAATGTCAGGGTAAAGGAACCGGTGAGCAGTGAATAGCCGAAGCCCAAAGTCTCTCCGAAAAAGATCATACCGAACAGGCCGAAAATAATAGAAGGAATACCGGACAGTGTCTCCGTGGTGAACTCAATGATGGAGACCAGCTTGCCGGGTTTTGCATATTCATTCAGATAAATGGCACTTCCCACGCCGATGGGGGTCGCGATCAACAGAGTGATCACGATGATGTACAGGGTATTCAACAGGTTGCCCGCAATACCGGTGGTCTGCTTTCTGGCACTGGTCACCGTCGTTAAAAATGCCCAGTTAACGGTGCGGATGCCCTTTACGAAGACATACAGGATAATTCCCAGTAAAAGTGCCACCGCCAGTGTGGCAGAGACATAAATGGCTGCCAGCAAAAAAGCATGTCTGTGGGGCGTTTTCTTTTTACATATAAGGTGTCCTTATTCATTGTCATCCGCCCCCTTTTTCAGTATTTTATTCAATACGATATTGATGATCATAATAAATACAAACAGCACCAGTCCGATGGTGAACAGCACCTGTCTGTGCAGTCCGGAAGAATATCCCATCTCGCTGACAATAGCTGTGGTCAGGAATCGCACGGAGTTAAATGGCAACGGCACATTGACGCTGCTACCGGATACCAGTGTGATCGCCATAGCCTCGCCGATGGCACGTCCCACTCCCAGAACGATAGCCGTCACGATACCGGATTTTGCTGCCGGAAGGATGGAGCGGAAAATAGTCTGTACATGGGAGGCTCCCAGGGCCAGAGAGGAGGATTTGATTCCTGCAGGAACCGCCCGGATGGAAGTCTCACTGATATTGATCACAGTGGGCAGGATCATGATCGCCAGTACGATCACGGCTGACAGCAGGTTTGCACCGCCGGTGAACTGGTGTGTCGTGGATCCCTGGAAGATCAGTCTTTCTAATTTATACATGAGAGGATTCAGTAAGTAGATTCCTAACAGTCCGTAGATAACGGAAGGGATGCCAGCTAACAGCTCTACCGCAGGCTTTACAATGGCAGCTAAGGGTCTGGGTGCCACCTCTGCCAGGAATACTGCCGTCAGCACGCCGATGGGCACACCAAGCAGGATAGCCAGCGTCGTACCGACGATGGAAGTCAGGATAACCCACAGAATACCGAATTTCGGATCTGCCGCCGTTGGCATCCATTCCGTGCCGAACAGGATCTCTCCCAGACCTACTTTCATAATAGCGGGGGTACCGCTGATGATCATATATAAGGTGATAGAAACTACCGCCAGTACGGCGAAGAAGGCACAAATGGTAAATACTATTTGTGCCACAGTTTCAACGACCGCTCTATTTTTTCTGTTTCCCATTACGGAAGCGTGTGTTCCACTATTCATCGCTTTTTTCCTTTTTCTGTGTCGGGCTATTATTTTACTGTGATCAGACCAACTTCGGAAGCAACCTGCTGTCCTTCGTCACCCAGTACAAAATCGAACCATGCCTGTACCAGATCGTTCTGCTCGGAGATCTCACCCTTGGTAGCCATTACGAAGGGTCTGCTCAGGAAATAGTTACCGGCCTTGATATTCTCTGCGGTAGCTTCTACACCTTCAGGGAAAGTGCCTTAACACTGTCATCCAGTGCATCCAGGGAAGCGTATCCGATAGCTCCGGGAGTAGATGCCACTTTTGCGATTACTGCACCGGTGCTATCCAGTTCGTTTGCATATTTGCAGCCGTCTACCAGATCAACCAGCTCTTCGAACGCGCCTCTGGTACCGGAACCTGCCTCACGACCGATCACGATGATAGGCTCATCTGCACCGCCAACTTCTTTCCAGTTGGTAACTGTGCCATTGTAGATGTTCGTCAGCTGCTCTTTGGTCAGATTTGCTACTTCGTTAGCGGGATCTACACATACGGCAATACCGTCGATTGCTACTACGTTCTCTACAACACCTGCGGCCTTTTCCTCATCCTTTAAGCTTCTGGAAGAGTTACCGATATCTGCGGTTCCGTTGGTAACAGCTTCGACGCCTGCGCCGGATCCTACGAACTCAGCAGTTACGGTTACATCCGGATACTTCTCCATGAAAGCTTCGCTCAATGCATTTGCCAATTTCTCCATAGAAGTACTTCCTACCATGGAAATACTGCCGGACAGATCTGCAGTGGTCTCAGCAGGTGCTGCTGCGCTGCTCTCTGCCACAGTGCTTTCTGCTGCGCTGCTCTCTACTGCGGAAGGCTGTGCTGTGGCTGCATCACCGTTACCGCATGCAACCAATGCGGTTACTGCTAATATTCCTGCTCCGATCAGAGCTAATAATTTGCTGTGTCTTACTCTCATAATAATGTCCTCCATGTTTTTGTTTTTCTTTCTCTTGATTACGCAATCATACTAACATGGGGGAAATTCACATAATATCAGAGTCCGGTAATTTATTTGTAAGAATTAGGTAAAATCAGATGCTCTCCAGAATGCCGTCGGCAATAGCCCGGGCGATCTCGTCAAACCGGCTGTCAAAGAGTTCGTTGTCCGCATCCGTATTGATAAATCCCACTTCTACCAACACCGCCGGCATATTTGTGCTGTTCAGCACCACCAGATTCGGTCTTTCATTCACTCCCAGATTCACGAACCCCACCTGCTCCAGTCCGGCATTGATGTTGTACGCCATCCTGGCTGCCGCTCCATAGCGGTTGTAGACTAAACTCTCCACTCCACTGTACTGGTTCGGATAAGGACTGGAATTGCGATGGATCGAGACAAAATAATCTCCTCCCACCTCATTTCCCTCCTGTGCCTTCTGATAGGGGGACTCATAGATATCTGTGGTCCGGGTGTAATACACATCCACTCCGTTTTCTTCTAAGATGCTTCCCACCGCCAGTGTCAGTGCCAGCGCATCCTCACTTTCTTTTCTTCCATTATAGGTGGCCCCGGGGTTCGCACCACCATGCCCCGCATCCAATACAATCAATGACATAAAAAAACTCCCGCATATCCTTTTGTTTCATGATATGCGGGAGTTTCCCCATTTAGATATTTTTTGCTTACTTTAAAATTGCTGCCGTCACTTCCTGCGGAATCACAAATTCCGGTGCTCCCATAGAACCGGGAGCCACTTCGTATTCGTCAAAGGCAATGACCAGTTCGTCTTTTTCATTAAAATAGAAGTTCGTCTGCTCCGTGATCCCCTGAAAATTGAATTCCGGCATATCGTCATTATCCAGGAAATAGATCACGCCTTCGTCCGCCGCCATCTGCTCCTGCATCTGGGTCTTAATGTTCTCGCTGATCGCGGAAATATAGTCGCTCCCTTCCACAAACAGATCTTCCAGTGTCACCACATTTCCCGTCTGTTTATCAATCGTATAAAACTGATTATTCTCGTAGCCGCTGGCTTCCGTCTCCAACACGCTTAATTTTACGGTGTAATACCTCTCATTGTCCGTAACGACCTCCTGGGACACATGCAGACCATGGTATCCTTCCTCGGATAAGGTATCCTCGAACTGACGGATCAGTTCCTCTACCGTAGCCTCCATATCCTGGTTGACCGCTTCCACACCGTCTTCCGACAGATTTGCTACCGCAGCCTCCTGTCCGACACCTTCCACACTTCCGGCTGCTGTGCCCTTAGGAGTGGCTGCCACTTCTCCAACGGAAGCACCTTCTCCTGCGTCTTCTCCATAGTTGATCTGTGCAAGTTCTACTTCAGCATCATGGTTCTCGTCACTGTAATTGTACTGCCGCACTGTTACCAGCCTAAAAAAGCCACCCAGCAACGGAATATTTTCCATGGCATGGGCTATCTGTATATTGGTATTTGGCAGTGCGATCATCACGACTGCTGCAGCCGCCACTGCTGTCCATGCAGAACGCCTTCTGGCGTGCTCTACTCTTTTTTTCTCCATCCGGGCTCTGTCGATACCTGCCTGCAGCCGTTCCCGTCCCGCTTCGGGTATTATCATATTCTCATACTCCTCTTTTAATTGTCTCAACTGTTCCTGTTCTGTCATATCTATTCTCCATCTGCCCGGTCGGTTCGGACCGGTCATGTTATCTCTTCCTATATCTTCCTATATCTCTTTGTCTGTATCTGTCTTATGTCCTGCCTATATATGATGTCGGGGCAAAATCCCACGACTTTGACTACGGATTGCTCAGCCCATGCTGCCCTCGAGGTTCAGCCGCAGTTTTTTCATCACCCGGTACAGCCTGCTCTTTACCGTACTCAGGTTCTCATCCAGGATCTTCGCGATCTCCTCCAGCTGCCTGTCCTCAAAAAATCGTAGGACTACGATGGCACGATCCTTTGGGTCAAGATTTTCTATTGCGCGCTTTAAATCAATATTTTCATAGATATCTTCACTTGCCGCCTGGATCTCCTCCACATCCACGCTCTCCTTCCGGCTGCGCAGGAAGCTGCACGCCTCGTTGATCACGATCCGGTACACCCAGGTCTCCACGTATTGCGACTCCTTCAGGCTGTCACTTTTTAAAATAGCTTTATAGGCTGCTTCCTGTACAATATCCAGCGCGTCCGCTTCATTATGTACATAACTATAAGCAAGACGGTAATACTTCTCATACCCTTCCGTCAGGGCACGCTCCACCGCCTGTTCTTTTTTTCTGTCCGACATATATCCTTTCCTCACTTTTGAAAACTGCATGCAATTATTTTTCGGTATTTATTGTAACACATATTCTTTTGATATATTCTACGATTTTGACGCTGTATTCCCGCAAAAAGTTTCACCGACAAAAAATATTCCAGACTGAGGTTTTTTTTCTTTTTTCTTTTAGTTTCTTTTTTTCTTTAGTTTTTTTCTTTTTTCTTTTTTTCTTTTAGTTTTCTATCATTTTTGACGCAAATAAGCGGCATACGTCTCTTCATCAAGACATACACCGCTTTTCATGTTTATACTGTTACACCCTTTGCCAGTACGCTCCCACATTCCCACTTTTATTCAATTACTATGTCAGATACTTATTCTTCCTCAGAACCACTCTTTTTTCTTACATAGAATACAGCTCCAAAAACATTCAGTATAATACAGATACCTATAATAATGATTATCGTATTATTCCATGCATATTTTGAAGTGCTGTCATCTGTCTTAGGTGCAGGAATGGTTTCATCAGATTTGTTGTCTGCCTGACCGTTATCACTCATAATCTTGGCATCAACAACAATCGTGTAATCTGATGCATGGGTAAATACAAGTTCCACATTTCCATCCGGATCAATCTGTCCGGCGCTGATAAATTCCAGTTCTTCGGTCTGTTCATTGTAGTAGAACAGGTTCGCATACAGTCCTGCATTCTTTGATTCCATGTTGACGGTCAGTGTGGCTGCAAATCCAAACTCTCCGTCATAAGCAAGAGTCAGATTCAAGGAAGAATGTTCCCCGGTCACGTTATTGATCACATCCACAGGAATGGATTTTCCGGCGTCGGCTCCGACTGTCACATCAAAATCAATATCTCCAGCTGCATCAGTAATATCCTTTCCATAAATCTTCCAGGAAAGACCATTTCCCATATCCAGAACAAGTGTTGTATCTTTGCCCTTGATACTGTCAATTACATCTTTCGGTACTACAGTTGTTCCGTTCATTGCAACCGTTACCGTATCGCCTGCCTTAGCTTCTTCAAGCTGTGGCTTGATAACATCCCAGCCTTCCTTGCCGCTGTCGTCCTTGATGTATGGCTTAATTGAATCTCCTTTTCTCTGCAATTACCGGTGTTGCTTTAGTTACTTTAACAGTTATTGTTCTAGTTACGGTATTGTAGTTGTTTGCGTCATTAGGTGTAAATACTGCCTGATCTGATCCACTTTTTCTGCCATAGGCATCCTCCTTCTTCCTGAAATAAAAAGATCCGACCAGATTAGAACCTAATCTAATCTGAACGGAATACTCATTCAGGCTTGATATTTTCCAAGCAGAAATATTTTTTATCATCACCCTTTTGTTAGCTACAAGAATTTACAACCTTTTACACCAGCTGCATTATAGCTTTTCATTCCTGTTAGCAAATCTACAATAATTTTACTGTTAGCAATTTGCATTTTCTGTTAGCAAAATGCTCATTTTTTGATTTGCTGTAAATCCATGTCAAAATAAGAAAACTGAAAATCATCTAAGTTAAGCACCTCTCGCTGACAAATGAGTGACATTGTCACCCTGAGGGTTCAACCATTCCGTTCCTGCGAATTCATATTTATGGCTACCATTCTCACTAGCAATGCAGTAATGATAACACTGTTTTCTTATTAGATTATCTATATTATAACGTGTGTGAGGTCGGATGTCGATTGTTTTTTGACCATTATTTACTTCTATTTGCTTTAACTTAAAAAGCCGTAAGCTAATGCTCCCAGCTTTACATTTTTTATTCCATCAGTTTATTGCCCGTCAATGTGGCGTTCGAGATACTCAAAGCCAGGACTACCATCCTCACCGAAGGAATAGATTTCTTTAGAATTCGCAGTAACAGCCCAGCGAATAGTATATCCCTTAAACGGAGACCATGTGGGCTTTTCAATGGTCAATTCAAAGCCGTCAACCTGATTGACAGGATAAGAGACTGGTTCTCCAAGAGTAATCAAAAATAAACACATTTTGCTATTTGATTAAACTCACTCTGTCAACCGCAATCGCTCCACAACTGGAAGGTTAACGTCAGTTTTGTAGACCCATATAGGCACAATAAGGCAGATTAGCAACACCAGTCCAGACACCAGCACCAGTGGGATAAATGGATAGGAGAAAACAGCATAATAGAACCTTCCATAAATAGCATTCGTTTGATTTGTCGCTTTGTCATTCCAATGCTTTCAAGAACAGCTAATTCATAGCGCCGAGTATTTACATTGACAACCATTGTATTGACAAAGTTCATGACACCAACAAGCAGCAGGATCACGGACAACCCTGTTCCTAAAACCTTTGCTGTAATGAGATATTCCTGCATTTCTTCTCGCCGTTCATATCGGGATATAATATCAATGTTAGCTTGTGATGCGGTGATTTGCTTTAATTCTTGCAGTATACTTTCGTCATGTTGACCATCCGTATCAAAGGCCACGCGGAACACTCTATATTGCGGAAAGAGTTCTTTCAAAGCTGTTTGACTAATATACAAATCAGGAGCCGTCCCTCTCTCATTGCCTCCTCCTGCTCGAAACCCTTCATTCAAATAACCGTTCGCTACAATAAAGGAATGCTGTCCGTTCTGCGTCTGGATTGTTATTTCCTGCCCCGGCTGAATAAGGTCTTCTACTGTTTTGGACAGCAGCACAACCTTTCCTTGTTCAAAGGCAGACGTGTCAATAGGCAAGTTTAAGGTTTTATTGATTTCTTCCAAATATGCACTGTCAATTCCAAAAACCCCGCTAAAAAAGTTTTGCTGATAATTTTCTAATTTTGCCGGATCAGAAAAATCAATGCCGTTTACTCCGTCTAATGACGCAAGAAACTCGTGAAATACAGCATCGTCATATACAACATCTGCTGCTACTTGAGGATAAGGTGCATAGGTCAACCTCAAATTCTCAATGCCGTCAAGCTGACCAATCTCTGAAACCATTTCGCTGGAAATTAAATCTTCTCTTTCGTGGATACTATATGTGAGTGCAAAATCGCTTACTCCCCATTGGCTCACATAATTCTCCGGGCTTAAACCATGTAATAGTCCTGTGACAACAAGGAACAAGGAAAGGCCGAAAAAAAGCGATGCAAAAACAAGGGTTGTACTCTTAGCATTACGAAAGACATTGTTCCATGCCATTCTGGACAACTTCATTTTGCTACAATTTCTGGCGTTGCTCTTTGTGCTGGCTGCTGTATATTGGAGTGCTGCTATTGGTGAAACATTTCCGGCAATTTTGGCGGGCTTCATGCTTGCAATCATAACGGTAATGAACGTAAATATGGCCGCTCCTATGAAAATAAACGGCGAAAAAAGATACTTTTGTTCCCACATCAGAATTTGTTGAATACATCATATTCAGGAAGTAAGGAACAATGCCAAAGGAAACAACCGCACCAAGTAACAGACCAATCGGAATACCAAATAAATCAGCAGATAGCCGCTAAAGGATATAAAAACTGCTAAAATTATTACAGCTAAAATAATAGTTCCACCATTTGCCTGTTCTAATGGTACAATTTCAAATGTTTG
>VOFG01004770.1_pt1 | contig 34647 bp, 49 predicted proteins | sample 5384171 | NCBI WGS metagenome assembly VOFG01 (sample SAMN12384726, study PRJNA508395) | human gut metagenome | isolation source: healthy gut F | host: Homo sapiens
CGTCTGGTGTATAGTAGAGACAGCGCGGGTCTCCGCGCCTACTACATGATCGGAGTGTATCTATGCTTTCTGATATTTTCAGCAACCACCTGTTGATGAACGCGCTGTTGGCCTGGGCCACGGCGCAGCTCCTGAAGTTCTTTATCTATCTGGCGGTGAACCGCACCATCGACTGGAAGCGGCTTACAGGGGACGGCGGGATGCCCAGCGGTCACTCTGCCACCGTGACCGCACTGGCAGTGACCTCCGGTCTGGAATATGGCTATGACTCCCCCGTTTTTGCCGTGTGCGTGATCCTGGCCGTCATCGTCATGCATGACGCCATGGGCGTCCGTCGGGAGGCGGGACGCCATGCCAAGGCTATCAATGAGCTGCTGGAAATGCTTGATAGCGAGGAGACGCCGGAGGTGAAGCTGAAGGAGTTCCTGGGCCACACGCCTATGCAGGTGTGCTGCGGTGCGGTGCTGGGCTTTATAGTTGCTCTGGCCCTGGGGCGAAATGGTTGACAACAGGGGAAAAAGACGATAAAATAAGACGTTATGAGTTCAAAGGAGGCTGTTTGCCTCCAATTCTGGAATAAAGTTGAGGGAAGAATCATGGCACAGGACAAAAAAGTGGAACAGATCACCAGTATGGAGGACGATTTCGCCCAGTGGTATACGGACATCTGCAAGAAGGCGGAGTTGATCGACTATTCCAGCGTGAAGGGATTTATGATCCTGCGTCCATACGGCTACGCTATCTGGGAAAACATTCAGCGGATCATGGACGGGGAGTTTAAAAAGACCGGACACGAGAACGTGGCAATGCCCGCGCTGATCCCGGAGAGCCTGCTGAAAAAGGAAGGCGAACTGGTCAACGGCTTTGCCCCTGAGGTGGCTTGGGTCACCATGGGCGGCAGCGACAAGCTGGAGGAGCGGCTGGCTTTCCGCCCTACCTCTGAGACCATGTTCTGCGACCACTGGCACAGCGTCCTTCAGACCTACCGCCAGCTCCCCATGCTCTATAACCAGTGGTGCTCCGTGATCCGCTGGGAAAAGACCACCCGCCCCTTCCTGCGCAGCCGGGAATTCTGGTGGCAGGAGGGCCACACCATCCACGAGACCGCTGAGGAGGCTATGGCAGAAACGGAGCAGCAGCTCAACTGCTATGCTGACTTCTGCCGCGACGCGCTGGCCATGCCGGTAGTCAAGGGCCGCAAGACCGACAAGGAGAAGTTTGCCGGCGCTGAGGCCACCTATACCATCGAGAGCATGATGAAGGACCGTAAGGCCCTCCAGTCCGGCACCAGCCATTATTTCGGAGACAAGTTCTCCCGGGCCTACGATGTGACCTTCACCGGTCGGGACAACAAGCTGCAATATCCCTTCCAGACCTCTTGGGGCACCACCACCCGGCTCATCGGCGCGGTCATCATGACCCACGGCGATAACAACGGTCTGGTGCTGCCTCCCGCCATCGCTCCCATTCAGGTGGTGGTGATCCCCGTGGCGGCCCACAAGCCCGGCGTGCTGGAAGCAGCCGCTGAGATCAAGACCCGTCTGGAGGCTGCCGGCCTGCGGGTAAAGCTGGACGATTCCGACAACTCTCCCGGTTGGAAGTTCGCCGAGTATGAAATGAAGGGCGTGCCTGTCCGTGTGGAGATCGGTCCCCGCGATCTGGAAAAGGGACAGTGCTGCTTGGCCCGCCGTGATACCGGCGAAAAGAGCTTTGTCGCTCTGGACGGGCTGGAAAGCCAGGTGCAGAGCCTGCTGACCGCCGTTCACGACAACCTGTATGCCCAGGCGGAAAAGAACCTGGAGGACAACACTTTCGACCTGAACTCCTGGCAGGAGGTCAAGGAGATGGTGGAGACCAAGGGCGGCTTTGCCCGGACCAAGTGGTGTGGCAAGCTGGAGTGCGAGCTGAAGATGAAGGAGCTGGCAGGTGTTTCCAGCCGCTGCATGCCGCTCAAGCAGTCCGGCACTGAGGGCGTTTGCCCCGTCTGCGGCGAGAAGTGCACCACTGATATCTACTGGGGTGTGGCTTACTAAGCTGACTTTCTGCAAAATAAACGATCCCCGTCCTTTCTTCGGAAGGGACGGGGATCGCTGCCTGATAAAAACACCCCGGCTCTTTTCAAAAGAGCCGGGGTATTTTGCCGTTGCTATGTCATTGATAGGAGTCCGCCAGTGCCTTGAACCGAGGCAGCGCCCGTTCGATCATTTCCGTCTGGACGCAATAGGCGATCCGGAAGTGGCCGGGAGCACCGAAGCCGCTGCCGGGGACCAACAGCAGGTCGAATTTTTTGGCTCGCTCGCTGAACGCCATGTCATCCGATTCCAGCGACCGGGGGAACAGGTAGAAGGCCCCGCCGGGCTGGACCACCTGGTAGCCCATCTCTCGAAGTGCGTCGGTCAGCAGGGCGCAGTTGCGTTCATAGACGCTGATGTCCGCCGTCAGGTCACAGCATTCCGCTGCCACCCTCTGAAACAGGCTGGGGGCATTGACATATCCCTGAGAGCGGCCTGCACCTGCCGTCGCCGCGTAAACGGCATCGGCGTCCGTCACCTGCTTGGGGACCAACACATAGCCCAACCGCTCGCCAGGGAGGGAAAGGGACTTGGAAAAAGAGTAGCAGACGATGGTGTCCTTGTAGATCTGCGGTACCCAGGGGACCTCCACGCCGTGAAAGGCGATCTCCCGGTAAGGCTCGTCGGAGATCAGATAGATGGGGTGGCCGTAGAGCGCTTCCTTAGCCCGGAGGATCGCTGCCAGAGTTTCCAGCGTCTGGCGGGAGTAGACCACGCCGGAGGGGTTGTTGGGGGAGTTGATGATCACGCCCTTGGTGCGGCAGGTGACTGCCTGTTCAAAGGCGGAAAAGTCGATTTGAAAGTGCTCCGGCTCCGGGGGGATCACCTTGATCTTCCCCTTGACACCCTCGATAAACACCCGGTACTCCGGAAAGTAGGGGGCAAAGAGGATGTACTCGTCGCCGGGGCAGGTCAGTCCGCCCAATACACAGCAGAGAGACGCCGCCGCGCCTACGGTGAGGTACAGCTCGTCCGCCGTATACTGCTCTCCAAACCGGCGGTTCAAGGAGTCCGCGATCCGCTGTCTGGCGGCGGGATCGCCGGGGGCGCTGGTGTAACAGTGAATCGTGTCTGCCTGTTCCCGCAGCAGCCGGATAGCGGTCTCATTCACCTCTACGGGAGCGGGGACGCTGGGGTTTCCCAGTGAAAAATCAAATACGTTTTCCGCACCTACCTCTGCGGCCCGCTGACGGCCATATTCAAACAGCTCCCGGATCACGGAACGGGCCGTGCCCAGCTGCAGCATCCGTTGAGAAACCATAAACACTCCTCCTGTCCTTCCCATCGGTTGATTTTACAACATGAACGGCAGTCTGCCGTATTTTTATTTTACTGCCCGGTCTGGCCGCTGTAAAGCGGCATCACCGCTCAATCGAAAGTGAAAAGCCGGGACTTTTTTGTGCCGTTTGACACAGGGGGCGGAGGTCGGGAAAGGCGGTTGAACGCCTTTGCAAAATATTTTTCCGGAGGGCAGGAAAAAATAAAAATTGTCTTGACAAACGGGGCGTTTTAGGGTATCCTATATAGGCACTCAATCATACGGCTTCGGTGACATAGCCAAGTGGTAAGGCAAGGGTCTGCAAAACCCTGATTCCCCGGTTCAAATCCGGGTGTCACCTCCAGAAAGTTTAGGAATTCAGGCTTTTGCTTGAATTCCTTTTCTTTTTGCTTTTAAAAGTTTTCTTTTCTTGTTTTTGAACTTGCGGTTTTCTCAAAAATACCCTTTGGGAACAGGGGGCCTGTATTTGGAGAAAGCCTGATGAGACGGTAAAAAGGAGCGTAATATAATGAAAATTGGATTGCAATTTGCCATGCCTGCGGAGTTTCATGCCCTGCCGGGGGCCAAGGAGCTGGAGGCATTTGAGACCGTGTCCGGTGTGCCGTTCTACGAGGCTGCACCGGGGATCATTGCCTGCGCCGGCGGTGTCAGCAAGGTGAATGCCGCCATGGCGGCAGAGATCCTGTGCCTGAAGTACGGTGTGGATATGATCGTCAACGCCGGAGTGGCCGGATGCCTGACGGAGCTTCCCACCGGCAGCCTGGTGGTCGCCGAGGACTTTGTGCAGCACGATGTGGACACCTCTGCCATCGGTGATCCCGTAGGATTGGTTTCCACGGTGAACCGGGTGTCGTTCCCCACCTGGAAGCCGGAGCGGTGCGTGGAACTGCTGGCAGCACTGGGCCGCAAGGCGGCGCTGGGGCGGGTGGCCACCGGAGATTGGTTTGCTGTCCGCAGCGACCGGGCAATCTTCATCCGGGACACGTTCCACCCTCTGCTGACAGAGATGGAGGGCGGCGCGATCGCCCAGGTGTGCCTGCGGAACAATGTGCCCTTCGTGGCGGTCAAATCTGTGTCGGATCATCTGTTCCGGGAGGGCCAGACGGAGGAGTTTTTCGATTTCGCCCACGCTATGGAGGATCTGGGCGCAGTGGTACTCCCACTGGCGCAGGCTTTACAGAAGGAGACGCTCTGAGCGGGGCAAACCGCGCTGCGCCTGCCACATAGTTTCCAGCCGGAACGAGCAATCGTTCCGGCTCCTTTTTTCCTATGGGGGTGCGAAATAACAGCCGAGGGAGCGAAAGTGAGGGCGGACAACCGCCGCCGGGCTGACATACGCTTTTTGTAAGAAGAACCATAAAATGGAACGGGTGTTCGTGAACGAGCAGTGCTTTTTCGGCTTTTTCCGGGAAATTTCATGTTTGGGACCCTAATTTGGGGAAATTAGGGTTAACAAAACGGGGATTCCATGGTATACAGAAGTTAAGCCATATGATCTGCGAATTAAAAACGATAGGGATCCGACAGGACCCGCTTAAAGACCGTCCCGTTGGCAGAGCTTCAAGCCCTTTGCCGGCGAACGGCCCCTCCGGGAATAATCCAATCCTCTTGGCGGCATCCGTATTCCGGTGACGCAGGACTGTTGAGCGTAAAGGAGTCACAGCTGTGAAAAAAAGATGGACCGCGTTTTTCTTGGCGTTTCTTCTGGGGCTCGGCCTGACTGCCTGCGGCAAAACACCGGGGCCGGACACAAATACGGATGCGCCACCCTCTGCTGTCGACAGCGCGGAGGATACCCGGCAGCAGACCTCCGCACCGTTCAGCGCGGACTACTGGACCGCTGTGCGGCACGAGAGTTATGATGCCATGAACGACTGCATGAAAACCAGTGCTATGCCCACGGAGGCGTGGTGGGCGGACCTCTATCTCAACGAAGACGGAACGGCCCAGTTTCGGGATGTGTTAGGCTCGTACTACAATACCAGCCTGCTCGACGGAAACTGGTGGCTGGGCGCGGACAGCACCCTGCGGTTGACGGGAACGATGAATACCGGCGAGCCGCTGACCTTGGACGGTCGGATCGAAAGCACCGATTCTCTGGCGATCGAGACCCCCTACGGAGATACCTTCTACTTTGCCCCGGCAGAGCGGCCGGGCCCCGGCGGAGAGATGGGGATCGCGGACCTCTACGGAACGTGGCGCATGACCCACTATGAGGAGGACGGCCGGGAATACAGGCCCGGCGAGGAACATATCGCCTCTATGCTGTGCTTTGATCGCCTGTGGTCCGATCTGTTGGAGGACTATGTGATGCGGGCGGACTGGTACCACGCCGCCGGGCTGGATACGGACACCCCGCAATACCGGTCGGAAAAGCACCTGCTGGCGGAGCAGATAGAGGAACCGCTGATGCCGGGGCTGTCCAATGAGACTTGGAGCGTGCGGCTGACCGACGAGGAGACTGGCGCGGCGTTTTTCGCCGCCCTGACAAACCGGAATAGCCTGCTTGTGCGGATGCCTTATGGAAAGAACGGGGGCGAGGGGGTCCGTACCGTCACCTATATGCGCTCCAGCGGCTTCCTGCCGCCGACCTTGGAGAACGCCATGACAGGGGAGCCGGAGAAATCGCTGATCTTCTTCTGGCGGGACCCGCCCGCCGAGGTGACGGAGCCGCTGTCGGTGATCCCCGTGAACGCATTGGAACCCAACGGGCAGAATAAGCTGCTGCTGGTGGGCCGGTGGTACGAAACGGACATTCAATTCAGCGTTGGAACGCCGGTGCTGAACGATGACGGCACCCAACAAAGTTGGATCTCGGAGAAGGTGGTGTATGAGGGGAAAATCAAGATCAATGAGCCGCTGTTCTTCTCCCTCACCATTCCGGAGGATACGGCGCGAGTGTGCCTGTTTATGAAGCGGCCCTGGGATGTGAGCTGGTTCACCTGGCCCATTACGGATCAGGCTCCGTTTTATGTCAGTGGAGACACCTTCCTGACGGGAGGGAACTGAGGCCTCGTTTTACCTAAAAAACAGGCGATTTTATAAGAAGCGATCAAAAGCGAATGCTGAAATCAAATACAACAACAGGAAAAGGAGAGTAGAATTATGGGACTGATCAAAGCGGCAATGGGCGCGGCTGGCGGCGTGTTGGCCGACCAGTGGAAGGAATACTTTTATTGCGAAGCGATCCCCTCTGACGTGCTGGCGGTCAAGGGCAAAAAGAAGGTCACGGGCCGCTCCAGCAACACCAAGGGCGATGACAACATCATCACCAACGGCAGCCTGATCGCCATTGCGGACGGACAGTGCATGCTCATCGTGGAGCAGGGCAAGGTGGTGGACGTCTGCGCCGAGCCCGGCGAATACACCTACGATATGTCCACGGAGCCCAGCATTTTCTCCGGCGACCTGGGTGAGAGCGTGAAGAACGTGTTCCAGAATATCGGCAAGCGTTTCACCTTCGGCGGCGAGGCTCCCAAGGATCAGCGGGTCTACTACTTCAACACCAAGGAGCTGACGGGCAACAAGTACGGCACCCCCAGCCCCGTCCCCTTCCGGGTGGTGGACCAGCGGGCAGGCATCGACATTGACATCGGCATCCGCTGCTTCGGCGAGTACAGCATCCGGCTGAAGAACCCCCTGCTGTTCTACACCAACGTCTGCGGCAACGTCAGTGAGGACTACAAGACCGAAAATATCGCGGGCCAGATGAAAACGGAGCTGCTGACGGCGTTGCAGCCCGCTTTCGCCAAAATCAGCGAAATGGGCATCCGCTATTCCGCCCTTCCCGGTCACACGCTGGAGCTGGCTGACGCCCTCAACGAGCAGCTTTCCAGCAAGTGGCGGGATCTGCGGGGCATGGAGATCGTCTCCTTCGGCGTTTCCAGCGTGAAGGCCAATGAGGAAGACGAGCAGATGATCAAGGAGCTGCAGCGCAACGCGGCCTTTATGGACCCCACCCGCGCGGCGGCGCATCTCGTCGGCTCTCAGGGCGAGGCGATGAAGGCGGCGGCCGCCAACACCGGCGCCGGTCCCGCTATGGCCTTTATGGGCATGGGCATGGCCGGACAGATGGGCGGCATGAACGCCCAGAACCTATTCCAGATGGGGCAGCAGCAACAGGCCCAGCAGCAGGCGGCGCAGCCCGCCCCCGCTCCCGCAGCGCAGGGCTGGACCTGCACTTGCGGCCAGAGCGGCATCACCGGCAACTTCTGCCCCAACTGCGGCAGCAAGAAGCCGGAGCCGAAGCCTGCCGGGGACAGCTGGCAGTGCGCCTGCGGCGCCACCGCCACCGGAAAATTCTGCCCGGAATGCGGCAAGCCCAAGCCCGCCGCCGCAGCGGATGGCTGGACCTGCGCAGCCCGGCGACGAGGTGTTCATCCTCATCCCCCCGCGGCGACAAGGTCTTGTCACTTTATAACTACGTTCTCGAAACGCAAAGCAATTATGACGCCTATCCCGGCGCGCTGCTCTACTCCTCCGCCGAGCGCTGCGCCGTCGCGGTGCGCTGCAACGAAAGCGACGTGCGCCCCAACGTCCTCGCGGTGTTTTTCCGGTCTGGACGGCGAACAGAGCTTCTCCCCGCGCATCACACTCGAGAACGAGACTCTTCTCTCCCGCGCCGGGCGTGTACACGCTCATTCCCCGCTGACACTTTTTTTCATCAAAAACCGGCCTTGCTCCATTTTCAACGGAGCAAGGCCGGTTTTTCTTTCAGTTCATTACGGTCGAGCCATAGGTTTTGATGATCTCGTTGAGCATATCGGTGTGGGTGAAGTCCTTGTTGTACACGATCCTCGTTTCGCGCACCATGCTCAGATTTTCCACCGGCAGTGCCGCGATCTTGCCCTTTCGCAGCTCGTCGAGACACGCGCTGCGCGGCAGGATCGAAACGCCGAGATCCTTTCGGATCAGATCCTTGATCGTGGCGATATTATCGACTTCGAGCGTAACGTTAAAGGACTGTATGCTCGCCGTTGCTCTCGAGCGCCGACTCGAACAGCGTCCGCGTCGCCGAGGCAGGGGTACGCAGTATCATTTTCTGCCGCCGGAGCTCCGCGAGCGTGACGGCCCCCCTTCCGCGCGAGCGGATTGTCCACCGACATAACGCACGTGAGATAGTCCGTGTCCAGCAGCATGGAGGAGAAGCGCGGATCGCCGTACGCGCCGTCCACGATGGCGAGATCCAGCTCGTAATTTTCCAGCATATCATAAAGATTATTTATGGTATCCGTAAAAAGGATTATCTTCAATTTGCCCCTTCTGGTTGCTGTACCGAGCGAGCGCCGCGGCGGTGAGATTGCTCTCGGACGTATGCGTTATGCCGATGCGGAGCAGCGAGAGATGACGCTCAGCGTTTTGCAGCTCGGCAAACATCCGTTCATGGAGCGCCTTCATCCGGCGGGCGTAGTTCACCACGATCTCCCCTTGCGGCGTCAGCTTTAATCCGGCTTTGTTGCGCACGAAAGAGCGGCGCGTCCACCTCCTGCTCGAGCTGCTTGATATGGTGGCTCACCGCGGGCTGCGTCATGTTCAGCTCCTCCGCCGCACGGGTGAAATTTTGTATTCCGCCACGGCCAGAACGGTCTGCAATTTTGTGCTCAGCATGGCTGCGCGCCTCCCGTTATATCAATAATATTTATATATCCTAAAAATAATATAATTTGCCCTTATTGCATTTCGATTATATCATAGCCCCAGAAAACGTCAATCGCTTTTTCAGGGAGGGCTGCTTGTATGATTCCATCGGTCTACGAAAGCTCCACATCACGCCGGGCGTGTCGGCCGTGATCGTCTCGCTCGCGCTGATGCTCATCGCCGGTTTTGCGATGACGCGCCTTACGTCAAAACTCCGGCTGCCGAACGTCACGGCGTACATCGTCTCCGGCATTCTGCTCGGGCCGTTCTGTCTTGATCTCGTCCCGCGCGGCGTGATCGACGGCATGAGCTTTCTCGCCGACATCGCGCTCGCATTCATCGCTTTTTCCACCGGCGAGTTTTTCCGCATTTCCACGCTGAAGAAAAAGCGGGACGAAGGTACTCGTCATCACAGTGCTGGAGGCATGTCTCGCCTCGGCGCTGGTGTTTCTCGTGTGCTATTTCCCCGCTCGGGCTGGATCTCAACTTTTCGCTCGTGCTCGGCGCGCTCGCCGCGGCCACCGCTCCCGCCTCCACGGTGATGACGATCCGGCAGACCGGCGCGAAGGGCGATTTCGTCGATACGCTCCTGCAGGTCGTCGCGCTTGACGACGCAGTGGGGCTCGTAGCGTACAGCGTTGCGATCTCCGTCGCTGTGGCGGCGGATACGGGAGCTTCGATCTTCTCTCTGTTCTCCGGCCGCTCGGCGTCAATCTGCTGGTGTTCTGTCTCGGCGGTGTGTTCGGGCTGCTGCTGAAGCTCTTTCTGGACGGGCGCTCGGCGGATACCCGCCTGATCGTCTCGGTGGCGCTGCTGTTCGCCTTCTGCGGCATCTGCACGGCGCTGGATGTTTCGCCGCTGCTCGGCTGCATGGCCATGGGCATGGTGTACATCAACACGACCGGCGACGAGCGGCTCTTCAAGCAGCTCAACTACTTCTCTCCGCCGATCCTTCTGCTCTTTTTCGTGCGGTCGGGGCTCAACTTTGATCTCGGCGCGCTCGTGAACACCTCCGACGCCATCGGCGGCGTGCCGCTCGTCTGGGTCGGCGTCGCTTACTTTTTCGTGCGCATTCTCGGCAAATACGGCGGCGCGTTCTCCGGCTGCCTGCTCACCGGGAAGGATAAGCGGGTGCGGAACTATCTCGGTCTCGCGCTGATCCCGCAGGCGGGCGTTGCGATCGGTCTCGCCGCGATGGGCGCGCGCACGCTCGGAGGCAGCGCGGGCACGGCGCTTGAAACGATCATCCTCTCGTCGAGCGTTCTGTATGAGCTCATCGGCCCCGCGTGCGCGAAGCTCTCGCTCTATCTTTCGCATTCGTATTCCAACAGACTCGAGGACATCACGCCCGAACCGGAGCCGGACGAGACCGGCTGTCCGAAAAGCGAAGTTGAGCGGCTCATCGAGCGGATCAACGCCATACAAAGCGAGCTGCCCGCGCACCGCGCGGTCTATTATGAGGACGAAAAAGCGTTTTCGGACGCCGCCGAAGAGCACTATGCCGCGCTCTACCGGGCGCTGCCGGCTGAAAGGAGAAAACGATGATCTTTGCCATGCATGACCCTCTCGCCGATCTTCTCGGCGAATGGTCCCGGACTGAATACCGGCTCGGTGCTGCTGCGCATCGCGCTGGCGGTACTGCTCGCCTCGGTGATCGGGTGCGCGCGCTCAAGCAAACGTCACTCGGCGGGCTGCGCACGTTTGTGCTCGTATCCTTCGCCTCCACGGTATCCATGCTGCTCGACGTATACCTGATGAGCAACTTCGGCGCGCGGTTGCCCATTCTCTCGGCGGCGACCGTCATCGCCGCGGCGCTCGTGAGCGGCAACGCCATTCTCTTCAGCTCCCGCAGCCAGATCAAGGGCCTCACGACCTCCACGGGTCTTTGGGCGTGCAGCATTCTCGGCTTTGCGATCGGCGCGGGGCTGTACACGGTCACGGGATCGTGTTTCTCTTTTTTCCTGTGCATTCTCGCGTGCTTTCCGGCGTTTGAGCAGTATTTGAAAAACCGCTCCAATCATTTTGAGATCCATCTGGAGCTCAAAAACAGCGGCTATCTGCGCGACTTCGTCACCGTGAGCCGGCGGCTGGGCCTTCGCATCGACGATATTGAGGCGAATCAGGCGTATGCCGGTTCGGGGCTGAGCGTATTCACCGTGACGTTCACCATATGCAGCGCCGAGCTGAAAAAGTATAAGACCCACCGCGAGATCATCGAAGCGCTCTCGTCGCTGGATTACATTTACCACATCGAGGAAATGCGGTAAGGCGCTCAGCGTCCGGCGAAATATAGAAGCGCCGCCGGGGAGACCCCGGCGGCGCGAACTTTGCAATCGTTTTTAAATCAGAATAGCACGGCCCAAACAAGCACATCAAGAACGATTGATAGGATACTTAAAAGGATACAGGCCGTTCCACAAGAGGAACGCGAAGAGTCTCTGCTGGACAACATTACGGCACCGATAATGAAGCCAACCAAGGGAATCAGAAAAAGAAGATGTACTGCGCAGCAAAGCTTTCTGAAGCTTCTTCGGGTTCATCCTCCGCATAAGTATCCGAATCGTCCATATCCAGACGTAAAACGGCTCCGCAGAAGCGGCAGATGTCAGAGGTGCCAGAATTAGGACCTCCGCATTTTTGGCAGTATATTGTCCTCAGCGCACTCGGCTTATATCCGGAGGGAGACGCTTCTTTCGTTTCTTCGGAACACGGCCGTGAAGCCTGAATCGTTTTTTCCCGCAGCAGTCGACGCAGCTGTTCGATCTCGTCCGGTGTATACAGGTCCTTTTGGTCGGACAAGATCAGCCGGATTTCCTCAGCGGAGTAGTCTTTGATCTCGTTGATAAAAGAAGAATCGCCGCAGTTCATAGTAGTAATTCACCCTATCTATCCGTGTTGTATAATTAGAATATAACATTTTGTTTTATAAGTCAATATAACAAAATGTTATGCCTATACTTTTGTACATACTTCGTTGGAAAGGGTGAGACAGTATGTACAGAAGGATACGCGATCTGCGGGAGGATCGGGATCTGCGGCAAAGGGATGTAGCGGAGTTCCTCCAGTGTACGCAGGTGAGCTATTCACACTATGAGCTGGGAAAGCGTGATATTCCAACGGATGTTCTCCTTCGGCTAGCCGAGTATTACGGTACAAGCACCGACTATCTGCTCGGCCGAACCGACGTAAAAGAGCCGTATCCTGCGGCAAAACACGGATAAATCAAAACGGGCTGCCGATTGGCAGCCCGTTTTGTCCGGGTTTATTCCTCGGCAGAAACGAGGAAGTCCTCCTTCGTGATGGTCATGAGATCGTCCTTCGTCGGCGCTTCCATGGCGGCGAGACGGTTGGCCTGGCGGGAGATGATGTCCTCAAAGCGGTTGCGCACGTCGCGGCCGTTGCCGAAGTTGTCGTCGCGGTTCTTATACATATCCTCGAAGAACTCCTTCGCGTACGTCTCCGCCTCCTCGGTGAGACGGTAGCCGTTCTTTTTGCAGCGCATCCGGAACATGGCCATGAGCTCCTCGCCGTTATAGTCGGGGAAATACAGATATTTATTGAAGCGCGACTGCAAGCCGGGGTTGGAGTTGATAAATTTCTCCATCGGCTCGTCGTACCCGGCAACGATCACAACAAGATCGTCGCGGTGATCCTCCATGGCCTTGAGCAGCGTTTCAATCGCCTCGCGGCCGAAGTCGTTCTCGCCGCCGGAGGCGAGCGAGTACGCCTCGTCGATAAACAGCACGCCGCCGAGCGCCGACTGGATGACCTCCTGCGTTTTGAGCGCCGTCTGCCCGACGTAGCCCGCGACGAGCCCCGAACGGTCGACCTCGACGAGCTGCCCCTTGCTCAAGGCGCCGATGGCGGCGTACAGCCCGCCATGAGCCGCGCCACGGTCGTTTTGCCGGTGCCGGGGTTGCCGAGAAACACCATATGCAGGCTCATTGCGCTGTTCGGCAGGCCGTTTTCCTCGCGCAGCTTGCGCACTTTGATGAGATTCGTGAGATTTTGACCTCACGCTTGACCGTGCCGAGGCCGACAAGCTCCTCGAGCTCTGCCATCAACTCCTCAAGGCTCGGCTTTGGGGCTCTTCTTCCTTCTGCACGGACGCTTCGGCGTCCGCTTTCTTTTTCTCCGACGGCGGACACGCCCGTCTGCGCCGTGAACGGCTGCTCGCCGCTCGTCACATAGTCCGCGGCGTTGATGGGCGCTTTGGACTTCATAACGTTTGCCCGTCGCAGATGGCGGTGAGCTTATCGGAGCACTCGGTGATGTATTCGGCCTCGGCCATCGTGACCTCGTCGTCCACGGCGGCGAGATAGAGCAGGATGTTCGTGAGCATCCGCACAAAAATGCGCGAATTGGCCGTGCGCGGCGCGCGTCCTGCTCCGTCAGATTCCAGAAGAAGAGCGGCGGCAGGAAATCGGCGCTTTTGCACACCTTCTCGGTGAGCTCCCAGAGAAGGTACGCGCCGGGCTTGCGGCCCTTGGAATAGAGCTGATTCACCGCGTCCACATGCTGCTGGCCGAGCCGGGGGCTGCCCTTCCAGAGACCGAGCGCGCAGGACACCACAAACTCATCAGCTCCTGCGCAAGACCGCGCCCCGCGACTTTATAAAACGCCTCCGTGTTGGCGATATAGGTTTTATGCAGCTCCTCCGGGGGAGCGTTTCCAGGGTGTCGGCATGGCGCTGTCTCCTTTTTCTGCCGCCCGGACGGACGGAAATTCCGCTCTCATTATACAACAATTTTTCCATTTGTGAACGGTTTTTAAATCTTTGCAGAACGCTTGACATTCATATATAGGAGTGGTAAATTAGCACTCGTAGGAAGAGAGTGCCAACACTCAAAGGCACCCAGTGCTAATGTGAGGAAGCCGCCGTGGAGATCAGCCAGAGAAAAAAGAAAATACTCGCGGCTGTTGTGGATGAATACATCCGCACGGCGGAGCCGGTCGGCTCCAAGACGATCGCGCAGATCGCCGGGCTCGGGTGCAGCAGTGCCACGATCCGCAATGAGCTCTCCGAGCTCACGGCGCTCGGCTATCTGGAGCAGCCGCACACGAGCGCGGGGCGCATCCCCTCGCCGCAGGGCTACCGGTTCTATGTAAACGAGCTCATGGAGCGGCAGAGAGTCTCCGTTGAGGAGGCCGAGGCGATCAACGCCCGGCTGAGCGAAAAGATGGAGCAGCTCGACAAGCTGATGAGCGACGCCGGAAAGCTTGCTGGTCAGCTCACCGGCTACCCGGCGCTGACGCTCAGCGCGCCGCGCGCCGCGACGATCCGGCGGTTCGATCTTCTCTACATTGACGCGAACACCTTCATAATCGTTGTTCTTCTCGGAGACAATACCGTTAAGAACAAGCTCGTGCATCTGCCGTTTTCGGTGGAGCAGGGGCAGATCCAGAAGCTCTCGGCGCTCTTCAACGCGGGATTCACAAACATCCCCGAGGAGAGTGTGACGCCGGTGCTCATCTCCGCCACGGGCGTGCGGCGCGTGACACAATGGGGCTCACCTCCATCATCGCCGCCTACGTCATTGAGGTGCTCAGCGAGAGCCGCGCGGGTGCGGCGTTCGTCACCGGTGAGAGCAGCCTTCTGCAGCAGCCGGAATTCCGCGATCCCGACAAGGCGCACCGCGTCATCAGCTATCTCTCCGATTCCGATCATCTCATGCGTCTGCCGGGCGCGGCGGACAGCAACCCCGTTCGGGTCATTATCGGGCCGGAGAATGTTGCCGAGGAGCTGCGCGATTCCAGCGTAGTCATGGCAAGCTACGACGCCGGCGAGGGCCAGCGCGGACTGATCGGCGTGGTCGGGCCGCTGCGGATGGACTACAGCGCCGTGGCCGCCAAGCTCAAATACATTGCCGACGGACTCAGCCGTCTGCTCGGCGCAGGCGAAGCCCCGCGGGCTTCGGAAAAATGATAGTTAAAGGAGACACATGGACCGATGAGCAGCAAGAATAAGGAAACCGCTCCGAAGGAAGAGCAGCCCATCGAAGAAACGCCGGTCGAAGAAGCGCCGGAGGCGATGGTCGAGGAGGTGTCGAAACGGACGCGCTTCGCGCCGAGCTTGAAAGCGCGCAGAACGACCTCGCCGCGGAAAAGGACAAAAATCTCCGGCTCCGCGCCGAATACGACAATTTCCGCAAGCGCTCCGCCAGAGAGCGCGACAACATCTACGCCGACGTCAAGGCCGACACGCTCAAAAAGCTGCTGCCGATCTTTGATAATCTCGAACGGGCGCTCCGGCAGGAGACCGCGGACGAGGCTTATAAAAAGGGCGTGGAAATGACGATGACCCAGTTCCTCGAAGCGCTCCGGGCGCTCGGCGTCACGCCGATCGAGGCCGTCGGTCAGAAATTCGATCCCAACGAGCACAACGCCGTCATGCACATGGAAGACCCCGAAAAGGGCGAGGGCGAGATCGTGCAGGAGTTCCAGAAGGGCTTCAAAATGGGCGATCGGGTGATCCGCTTCCAGTATGGTGCAGGTCGCCAACTGATCTCCCGTTTGAATATATCATCCCATAGTTTATAAAAATATTTCGTCTATACAGGAGGCAATCATTATGTCTAAAATCATCGGTATCGATCTTGGCACTACCAATAGCTGCGTCGCCGTTATGGAAGGCGGCGAGCCGAAAGTCATTCCCAACGCCGAGGGGCGCGCACTACGCCGTCCGTCGTAGCGTTCTCCAAAACCGGCGAGCGTATGGTCGGCCAGGTCGCAAAGCGCCAGGCCATCACCAACCCCGACCGCACCATTTCCTCCATCAAGCGGGAAATGGGCACCAACTACCGCGTCAACATCGACGGCAAGAGCTACACCCCCCCGAGATCAGCGCTATGGTGCTGCAGAAGCTCAAGACCGACGCGGAAGCGTATCTCGGCGAGACCGTGACCGAAGCGGTCATCACCGTCCCGGCGTACTTCTCCGACAGCCAGCGTCAGGCCACCAAGGACGCCGGCAAGATCGCGGGTCTCGATGTCAAGCGTATCATCAACGAGCCGACCGCGGCTGCTCTGGCCTACGGTCTCGATAAAGGAATCCGAGCAGAAGATCATGGTCTACGACCTCGGCGGCGGCACGTTCGATGTGTCCGTGCTCGAGATCGGCGACGGCGTCATCGAAGTTCTGGCCACCGCGGGCGACACCCGTCTCGGCGGCGACGACTTTGATAAGTGCGTGACCGATTACCTCGTTGAGGAGTTCAAGAAGGCCGAGGGCGTTGACCTCTCCGGCGATAAGGTCGCCATGCAGCGTCTGCGCGAGGCCGCCGAAAAAGCGAAGTGCGATCTGTCCGGCGTGACGAGCACCAACGTCAACCTGCCGTATATCACCGCCGACGCGAACGGCCCGAAGCATCTCGACGTCACGCTGACCCGCGCGAAGTTCAACGAGCTGACCCATCACCTCGTCGAGCGTACGATGGCTCCGGTCCGTCAGGCGCTGAGCGACGCCGGCCTCTCCGTGAACGATCTGAGCAAGGTGCTGCTCGTCGGCGGCTCCACCCGTATCCCCGCCGTGCAGGAAGCCGTTAAGAGCTTCACCGGCAAGGAGCCCTTTAAGGGCATCAACCCCGATGAGTGCGTGGCCGTGGGCGCGGCCATTCAGGGCGGCGTTCTCGGCGGCGACGTCGAGGGCATCCTGCTGCTGGACGTAACCCCGCTGTCTCTCGGCATCGAGACGCTCGGCGGCGTCTGCACCAAGCTCATCGACCGCAACACCACCATCCCGACCCGCAAGAGCCAGGTGTTCTCCACCGCCGCGGACAACCAGACCTCCGTTGAGGTCAACGTCCTGCAGGGCGAGCGCGAGATGGCGCAGTACAACAAGAGCCTCGGCCGCTTCCATCTGGACGGCATCGCCCCGGCGCGCCGCGGCGTGCCGCAGATCGAGGTCACCTTCGATATCGACGCCAACGGCATCGTGAACGTCTCCGCGAAGGATCTCGGCACCGTCAGGAGCAGCACATCACCATCACCGCTTCCTCCAACCTCTCCAAGGACGACATCGACAAGGCCGTCAAAGGAAGCCGAGCAGTTCGCCGCTGAGGATAAGAAGCGCAAGGAAGAGGTCGATGTCCGCAACGCGGGCGACCAGATGGTCTACCAGACCGAAGACCCTCTCGAAATGGGCGACAAGCTCGACGCGCTGCTGACAAGGGCGAGGTCGAGCAAAGCTCGCGAGCCTGAAGACCGCCCTCTCCGGCACCGACACCGAGGCCATCAAAGAAGGCAACCGAAGAGCTGACGCAGGCCTTCTACAAGGTCAGCGAGAAGATGTACCAGCAGGCCAACCCGCAGGGCGCGCAGGGCAATCCGGGCGCGGGCTACACACCGATCCCGGTGCGCAGCAGGGCCAGCAGCAGGGCGGCCAGTACTACGACGCCGACTACGAAGTCGTGGACGACGACAAGGACAAGAAGTAAGATCATCCCAATTTGAGTCCCAATCAACGGAATGCGGGGCGGACGGATTTCCGGTCCGCCCGCGTTCCATGTTAAGAGGATAGCTATATGGCCGATAAACGCGATTATTATGAGGTACTTGGCATCGACAAGAGCGCCAGTGCCGACGACATAAAGAAAGCCTACCGGAAAAAGGCGAAGGAATTCCACCCCGACCTGCACCCCGGCGACAAGGAGTGCGAGCAGAAGTTCAAAGAGGTCAACGAGGCCTACGAGGTGCTCTCCGACGCCGATAAGCGCGCGAAGTACGACCAGTACGGCTTCGCCGCGTTCGATCCGTCCAGCTTCCAGTCGAGCGCCGAGGGCTTCGGCGGCTTTGCCGACATTCTGAACGATCTCTTCGGCGGCGGCTTTGGCGGAGGTTCGGCGGCGGCTTCGGCGGCTTCGGCGGCGCGCAGCGTTCGCCGAACGCCCCCCATGCGCGGCGAGCGTCCACACCGAGGTACAGGTCAGCTTTGAAGAGGCCTGCTTCGGCGTCAGCCGCGAGCTGGACGTTATGAAGGTCGAAACCTGCGACAAATGCAAGGGCACCGGCTGCGCCGAGGGCACAACCCCGAGATCTGCCCCGACTGCAAGGGCCGCGGCAGCGTGACGCGCACGGCGCGCACGCCCTTCGGCATGATGCAGACGCAGGAGCCCTGCTCCCGCTGCGGCGGCACCGGCAAGATCATCCATCAGCCGTGCCCGACCTGCAAGGGCAGGGCAAAGTGCGCCGCTCGCGCCGCATCAAGGTGGACATCCCCGCCGGTATCGACGACGGGCAGACCATCTCCCTGCGTGGGCTCGGCAACGCCGGGCGCAACGGCGGTCCGGCGGGCGACCTGCTCTTAAGGGTGAGCGTCCGCAGCCATCCGCAGTTTGAGCGCGAGGGCACGTCCATTCTCTATGAGCTGCCCGTGTCCATCGTGCAGGCGTCGCTCGGCGCGGAGGTCGAGGTGCCGACGATCGACGGCAAGGTGAAATACACCGTGCCCGAAGGTACGCAGTCGGAACGGTGTTCCGTCTGCGCGGCAAAGGGTGTGCCGTATCTCCACGGCGGCGGCCGCGGCGACCAGTTCGTCACGGTGCGCGTCGTCACGCCGAAGAATCTGACGGTCGAGCAGAAGGATCTTCTCCGCAAGCTCGGCGAAAGTCTCGGCGACACCGGCGTCTCGCCGAAGAAAAAAAGCATCTTCGGCGGAAAATAAATACCGCTTACCAATATCCGCCGCGCGGGTTTCCCGCGCGGCGGATATCTTTTCCCCGGCGGCGCTTGCCCCGGTGCGGTTTCGATGGTATAATGCGTGTGACGGGGCGTTTGGTGCGTCCCGCGTTACAAATACAAAAAGTGAGGCAGAGTGAATGAAATACGATTTCACCTCCATCATGGACCGCCGCGGCCGCGATGCTCTGGCGATCGACAGCGTCGGACGCGGCCACGCACCGGGTGCGCCCCGCAGGGGTTCGATGTCATCCCCATGTGGATCGCGGATATGAACTTCCCCACCATCCCGACCGTTCCGGCGGCGATCATCGAGCGCGCCAAGCACCCGGTCTATGGGTACTTTTTCCCCTCGGATGCATACTTCAACGCTATCTTCCGCTGGCAGGAGCAGCGCCACGGCGTGACCGGCTTAACGCGCGAGAACATCGGCTACGAAAACGGTGTGCTCGGCGGCGTCGTCAGCGCGCTGAACGTGTTCTGCTCTAAGGGCGGCAACGTTCTTCTCCACTCCCCCACCTATACCGGCTTTACCGGCGCGCTGGAACAACGGCTACAACATGATCCTCTCGCCGCTCGTGAAAGACGAAAACGGCGTCTGGCGCATGGATTTTGAGGACATGGAGCGCCGGATCGTGGAAAACCACATACATGCCGCCGTGTTCTGCTCGCCGCACAACCCGACGGGCCGCGTGTGGGAGCGCTGGGAGGTCGAGCGTTTCACGGAGCTGTGCGCAAAGCACGACGTGTTCATCGTCTCCGACGAGATCTGGTCAGACATCGTCCGGCCCGGCGTCGTCCACACGCCGACGCAGTCCGTGAGCGAGGACGCGAAGAACCGCACGCTCGCGCTCTACGCGCCGAGCAAGACGTTCAATCTGGCGGGGCTTGTCGGCTCGTACCACATCGCCTACAGCCCGTGGATACGCGACCGCATGGAAAAAGAATGTTCGCTTTCGCACTACAACAGCATGAATGTGCTCTCCATGCACGCGCTCGCCGCCGCCTATTCCCCGGAGGGCAGCGAGTGGACGGACGAGCTCTGCGCCGTGATCGCGGGCAACATCGATTTTGCCTGCAACTATATCAAAACGCGGTTCGACGGCGTGGAGGTCACGAAGTCGGAGGGGACGTACATACTCTTTGCGGACTGTACAAAATGGTGCGAAGCGCACGGAAAGACCATCGACGACGTGGAAAAGAGCGTGCTGGGACGTCGGCGTGGCGGTGCAGGACGGGCGGCAGTTCCACGGTCCCTGCCACATCCGCATGAATCTCGCGCTGCCGCTCTCCCGCGTGCAGGAGGCCTTCGACCGGCTGGACAAATACGTTTTCAACACATAACGCTTCAAACGAGACCCACTTCGTTGGGCTCTCGTTTGAAAAAGGCTGCGGCTCGCCGCAGCGCACTCGCTGCGCTCGCACGTTTGCGAGCCGAGAAGTATTTTTTGCCGATGCGCATGTCATCGGCAAAAATGTTTTAAACTTCCTTTGCGCCTGCGGGCGCAAACTCTGCGAGGCTTCTTTGACAGAAAGAGCCAATGGCATTTGCCATTGGCTCTTTCTTTTTCGAAATGAAGTTCGTTTGAAGTGTCAGCACCACTCGCGGCTCTGAGGCTTGTTCTTCACCGGGGGCGTGTAGTCCGCGGGGTACTCGGGCGCGGGGATCGGTTCGGCGGTCTCCGCCTTCTTCTCCGGCGCGGGAGCGGCCGCGCGCGGGCGCGGTTTTCCCGGTTTTCGCGCGGACGGCGGCTGCGCTCGCCGCGATTGCCGCGGCGCGGCTCCTCCGTCTCTCCGGCGGGACGCTCGTAGTTGACAACGACGCGGCGGTTCGGCTCAACGCCGGTGGAGCTGGTGGTGACGCCCTCGTAGTTTTGCAGCGCGGTGTGGATAACGTGGCGCTCGTAGGAGTTCATCGGCTCAAGCGCCATGCTGCGCTTATACTTGATCGCCTTCGCCGCCATCTTGTGCGCCAGATGGACGAGCGATTCCTCGCGCTTGCTGCGGTAGTTCTCGGCGTCGACGCTGATGTGCAGATGCGTGTCGCTGCCGCGGTTGACGGCATAGTTCACAAGGTGCTGGATGGCGTCGAGCGTTTCACCGCGGCGGCCGATCACGGCGCCCATATCGGGGCCGTCGAGCTTGACTTCCAGCCCGCCGCCTTCGCGTTCGGAAATGTCGATGGTGCATTCCACGCCCATACGCTCGAGCAGGCCGCGAAGGAAGCTCTCCACTTCCTTTTTCCTGGCTTCCAGCGGCATATTCACGCGCCGGGGCCTTCTTCGGCTCGCTCTTTTGGGCAGTTTCGGGCTTTTTCGCCGGGGCTTTGACCGGCTGGGTCTTCACCGGTTTGGGCTCGCTCTGCCCGTCGTCGTCATAGCTGACGCGGACGCGCGCCGGAACGGCGCCGATGCCCAGAAACCCGCTGCGGCCCAGCTCGAGGATCTCATAGGTGATGTCGTCCTCGGTGAGCTTGAGCTGCTCGAGCGCGGCGCGGATGGCAAGCTCCTTCGTTTTGCCGGTGGTCTCTATGGATCGAATCATGTGTGTTTTACTCCTTCTCTTCGGCGGCGGGAGCTTCGGTCGTTTCCTCGGCGGTCTCGACCGTTTCGACAGTCTCGACGGCTTCCGTTTCGGCGAGCTTTGCCTTCGCCTCTTCGAGATCGGCCTCGCTCGCGGCAGCGGCTTCGGCAGTCTCGGCGGCGGCTTCCGCCTCGGTCACGTCATAGCGGTCCGCCACATAGGCACGGCCGCGGGCAAAGCGGCGGGTGCCGACCTGCGAGGCGGGCAACTCCGCGCCCGGATTCTTCGCGGCGCGCTCGGCGGCGCGGATCGCAGCAAGACGCTGCTCCTCGGCGTTGCGCTCCTGCGCGGCGAGACGCTTCTTGCTCGTGTTGGCGTTGACCTGCGTCTTGCCCTCGGCTTTGAGACGCTCGGTCTCGGCGCGCTTGGCTTCCATCTCGGCGTCCTTCTTGCGCTGCGCCTCGTTGAACTCGGCCATTTCCGCGTCGAGCTTCGTCTTGTAGTAACGGTTGAGAATGGCTTCCTGAATGATGCCGAGCACGCTCTGCTCGATCCAGTACAGACCCATGGACACCGGCATGATGAAGCAGATGTAAATACTCATCAGCGGCATCACGAGGTTCATGGTCTTGCTGGTCTGGGCGGTCTGGGCATCCTGCGGGGGATTCATTTTCTGGGAGAGCGTCGTCTGGAGAATGGTGAGACCGGCGGAGATGAACGGGATCAGGAACATCAGCAGCGCGATGTACCAGAGGCCGTTCTGCCATTCCGGGTGTTCCAGAACATGAGCGACGGCTTCTCGATCATGTTGAGACCGAGGAAGTGGAAGTTGATGTTCTTGAGCTTGTCGGCGAACTCCGCCACGCCGGGGTTGGAGACGATATCGGCAAAGTGCTCGTGCAGCACGTTGGCGATGGTCATCTGGGAATAGGCGTCCGTCTTGGCGGGAGCGGTGTAGTAGCCGAGCTGGGTCACAACGTCCGTGAGCGTTGTGATATTCTCCTGGGTGAGCTTCATCAGCGCAACGAGCGGCTGACGAACCACGGGTAGAGGATGATGACGATCGGGAAGGGAATCAGCGTCCACAGGCAGCCGGACATCGGGTTGATCTTGGCTTCCTTATAGAGCTTGGCGACCTCTTCCTGATACTTCTGCTTGTTGGTGGCGTAACGCTTCTCCAGCTCCTTCACGCGGGGCGTGAGCATGGTGGTGCGCATCATGCTGTGCTTGCTCTTCATCTGGAAGGGCAGCATGATGAGCTTCACGAGGAGACCGAAAGAAGGATCGCTCCGCCGTAGCTGTTGCAGATGTTGTAGAAGAACAGCAGCACGGAGCCGAAAATTTTGATCATAGAAGGTAACTCCGTCTTTCAGCGTTGCCCGTTCAGGGCACAGGGTCATAGAAATCGTGTTCGCCGGTATGGAACGGATGGCACCGGCAGATGCGCTTGAATGCGAGCCAGCCTCCCTTGGCAGCGCCGTATTTCTCGATGGCTTCCAGCGCGTACTGGGAGCATGTCGGGATAAACCGGCAGCAGGGAGGCTTTCGAGGGAGAGATATTTTCCGGTAAAATCGGATGAGCCAGAGAAGAACGGCTTTCACTGGGCAGTATCCTCTGGCATCAGTGAGAGCTTGCGGCAGGCGCGGAGAAAATCCCGCTCCAGCTCGCTGTAGGCAGCGGTGACGCTGCGCGAGCGCGCGACAACAACGAGCTCCGCGCCGCGGCGCAGCTCGGCTTCGTGGAGACGGTAGATCTCCCGCAGACGCCGCCGGACGCGGTTTCGCGTCACGGCGTGGCCGAGCCGGGTGGTGACGGTGAAGCCCACGCGGTTGCCGTCGGTCTTTATCCGGCGGGTATACACAACGAGCGTCAGCGTGACCGCGCTTTTGCCCTTGGCGTAGAGGCGGCGGAACTCGTAATTTTTCTTAATTGTCTCGGTATGCTCCATTGGCGCTCACGTCCCTTTCACCGGAGGAAGAGATCGCTCCCGGCGAGAGGGTGCTCAGGCGGAGAGTTCCTTGCGGCCCTTGGCGCGGCGGCGGGCGAGGACCTTGCGGCCGTTGGCGGTGGACATTCTCTTTGCGGAAGCCGTGCTCCTTGGCACGCTGGCGCTTCTGGGCTGGTAAGTGCGGATCATAGGGGACACATCCTTTCAAATTTTTTCCCATTATTCTCAACACCGGGTCTTCCCGGCGCAGATGGCGAATAAGAGATAATCAGACAAATATGAATTATATAGTAAAAGGCGTGTTGTGTCAACCTTTTTTAGATAAAAACCGAAACCGCAGCAGCGCATATCGCCCCGGTAGACGTGCGGGCCGGATTTTGCTATAATAAAGCGCCGCGGACTGAAAACCGACGAGGCAGCGCGGTCCGCGAAAAATCAAAGCAGGAAAGCAGGGCAGCTACACAGATGATCAAGGCGATACTGTTTGATCTGGACGGGACACTGCTCCCGATGGATCAGGATGAATTTACGAAAGGCTATTTCAAGCTTCTCGCAGCGAAGCTTGCTCCCTACGGGTACGAGCCGAAAACGCTGATCGATACGGTCTGGGCGGGTACGGCCGCCATGGTGAAAAAATACCGGCGCGCAGACGAACGAGGCAGCTTTCTGGGAGATGTTTTCCAGGACCTACGGCGCGGAGAAAACGGAGAGATAAGCCCCTCTTTGAAGAATTTTACGCCGACGATTTTCAACGGGCAAGCGTCTTCTGCCCTCGGAACGGCAGAGCCGCGGAAACGGTCGCAAAGCTCCAACGGCTCGGCTACCGCGTCGCGCTCGCCACAAATCCGATTTTCCCGAGCATCGCAACCTGCGCCCGCATCCGCTGGGCAGGGTTCACGCCGGAGGATTTCGCGTTTGTAACGACCTATGAAAATTCCGCATACTGCAAGCCGAATCCCGATTACTACCGGGATGCCGCGCAACGGCTCGGGCTGTCGCCCGAGGAATGTCTGATGGTCGGCAACGACGCGCAGGAAGACATGATCGCGGAAACGACCGGCATGAAGGTATTTCTTCTCACCGACTGCCTTATCAACCGGGACGGCGCGGACATCTCCATCTGGCCGAACGGCGGCTTTGATGAGCTGCTGCGCCGGATCGAGAGCGAATGGGCAAAAGCCCCGCTTAAATAAAAAAGGCAAAAGCCGGCCGGACGCCTGTGCGTCCGGCCGGCTGTATATGGCGATTTACTTCCGATTTACTTCTTTTCCTCGGTATGCTCGTGGTGGGGCATGTGCTCCGTCCAGCCGACGATCTCGCCTTCGTAGGTGACATCGGGAACTTCCACGGGCTCTACGGCCATTTCCTTCACGAACTCGGTCTCCACGAGCTCCTCGGGATCTTCCTTGTGGTGCTCATGGTGTTCGTGGTGTTCGCCTTCATGGTGGGGCATATGCTCCGTCCAGCCAACGATCTCGCCCTCGTAGGTGACGTCGGGGACTTCGACCGGCTCGCCCGCCATTTCCTTTACGAACTCGGTCTCCACAAGCTCTTCCGGGTCTTCCTTGTGATGCTCGTGGTGTTCGTGCTCATGGGGCGTATGCTCGGCCCAGCCGATCAGCTCGCCTTCGTAGGTAACGTCCGGGACTTCCACGGGCTCTACCGCCATTTCCTTTACAAATTCGGTTTCTACATACTCTTCGGCTTTGGTTTCGGGGGGTCTTTTTCTTCCTTGCTCATGGTTTTTCCGTCCTTTCATATCGTTGCGCCAAGGGAATGCCGCCGGAGCGGTTCCCGCCAGGTTCATGCTTTTTTTATAGCATGAGGGAAAAGGCGCGTCAATACAAATATGTGTAAAAAAGATGACAGAATTTTCGGTAAAAAAGGGGAGACGGCTGTTCCCGGACGTTGAAAAACCGGCGTATTGACGGCTTACCAAGAAAAAGAGTAAAATATGCAAAGAATATGGTCATGGGGGAACGCTGCTTATGAAAAAAACACGCACGAGAGAAAATGACGCCGTCTTTTTATGTTACTTGGTCTCACGGCGGTTTTTTTCTGCTGGCGCTGCCGGTACGGCTTTGCTGAGGCGGACGAAGCGTTTTATCCGACAATTGCCTACCGGCTGACACAGGGCGACAGGCTGCTCGTTGACGAATGGCATATGTCGCAGCTCTCCAGTGTGCTGCTGTATCTTCCCGTGCTGCTTTTTACCCGGCTGACCGGCGGCACCGCAGGCATTTATCTTGCGCTGCGGTATCTGTATGTGGCAGTGCAGTGCCTTGTGGCAGCCACAGTTTATCTGCGTTTGAGACGCTATCATTCTCTGGGCGCGGCCGCCGGTGCGCTTGCTCTTGCGGTATATGCGCCTTACGGCATCAACGCGCTGAGCTATAATTCTCTCGGCATTCTCCTTATGGCTATGACGGGAGCGCTGCTTGTCCCCGCGGAAGAGGAAAGCCGCGCAGCCTATATTCTCGCGGGGCTTTCCTTTGCCGGTTCGGTTCTGTGCTGCCCGTATCTTATTGCTGTATATCTTCTTTATGCGCTTTTTGTGTTCATTCCGCGGAAAAAGAAAAAACTCCCGGCGTTTTATCCGCGCCCATTCGGTCTTTTCACGCTCGGAGCAGCAGGACTTGCCATCGTCTTTTTCTTTGTCGGACTTGCCGGCGCGGATCTGTCCCGCCTGGATGAAATACTCAAAGGAATTTTTCGGATCCCGCGCACCCGGAACGCACGTCTCTCCTGAAGTCCGTGTGCCAAGCTGTGATGGATTATCCCCGGCTTGTTTTTTATCATGGGCATTGGCGTCCGGGAGCGTGCATGGTTCTGGTCCTGCTGATGATACCGGCAGCACTTTTGGATAAACACCGGGGAGGCACGCTCCGGCGTATTTTCTCATCGGAACGATATTGACGATTGCAGCGGAAGTGTTGTACGTCAGTGCGTGGAACGATCCCAATTTCATGATGTATGCAGCCAATGTGCTGGCGTTGCTTTGCTTCTTTATCGCCCACCGGGAAAGAGCCGAAACGCTCCGGCGCTTCGCTTTCCTGTTCTGGCTCCCGTGCATGATATATTCCGGACTGATCATCATGGCGTCCAACCAGAGACAGTATGCGGTTTTTCTGCTGCGGCCTGCGCAGTGCCGGGCAGTCTTACGGTGATCGCCGTCACGGCACGCGGCATCTTCAAAAAGGAAAAGGCGTGGCTCCGCCGCTTTTCAACGGCGACTCTTGCCGCGCTGGCGCTTCTGCAAATTGGCGGAACGGCGTTTCTGCGATATGAATACGTGATATATCAAAAGGGAAATGAGGACAGGATCGCCCTTCAAACGGAACACATTACAGAGGGACCGCAGAAAGGGATTATTGCCAACCCAACCGCCGCAGAGGAATACGCGACGACGGTCCGGGTCATGAAAAAGCTGGAAGCGCTTTCCCGCGGAGGGAGGTTCTTCCGCTGACGAGAAACACGTGGATGTTTATGGGCAATTACCGGAACGCCGCTTTTTCTGCGTGGCTGACCGGTGTGGACAGCGTCACGCTCGACCGTCTGGAGATGTACTACTCGCTCAACCCGGGAAAGCGGCCGGATGCCGTCTGGGTCGGGGAGAAAAATGCGGAGTACGCGGAGGAATTCTGTACCCGGTTCCGGCTACACCGGCGAGACGACGCCGGACGGCATTTTTCTGACGCCGGACGAATGAGCTTTTTTGGAAGCGTTTCCCGCAGAAAAAAGCGGGGGTATAGTCAAGACCACCGGCTGAGCCGGTGGTCTTGACTTATTTTTCAGGATGGTAATTTTTCGCCAGACCGCCCTCGGCGGTCTCGCGGTAAACGCGGTTTAAGTCCCGTCCCGTTTCATACATCGTGTGAACGACGGTGTCGAAGGAGATCTTGCTCGTCTCCGAAAGGAAGTTTGCAAGCGAGCGTTGATGGCGCGCATCGCGGCGACGGCGTTCCGCTCGATGCACGGATCTGCACAAAGGCCCCCCGATCGGGTCGCACGTAAGGCCGAGATGGTGCTCCATGGCGACCTCGGCGGCATAGCCGATCTGGCCGAGACCCATTTCAAAACTCGCCGAGCGCCGCGGCGGTCATGGAGCATGCCGAGCCGATCTCCGCCTGGCAGCCGCACTCCACGCCGGAGATGGAGGCGTTCGTCTTGATGAGATCGCCGATCACGCCGCCCGCGGCCAGCGCGCGGACGATCGCCTCATCGGAGAAGCCGCGCTCCTCCTGCATATAAAGGAGCGCCGCGGGCATAACGCCGCTCGCGCCGCACGTCGGCGCCGTGACGATCTCCCCGCCGGAGGCGTTCTGCTCGGCTACGGCGAACGCATACGCGCACACGAGCCGGTTTTCGCGCGTCTGCGGGCTTTCGTCGATATGGCGGCGGTTGTAGAGATACTGCGCCTTACGCTCGACCTCCAGTCCGCCCGGCAGCTCGCCGGTGCGGGTGAGACCGTCGGACACGCTCTGCTTCATTGTGTTCCAGATATCATAAAGATAGTCCCGGATCGCCTCTCCTTCCCGCAGAAACACATAATCGCTCAGCCGCAGCCGGTTTGCGCTGCAAAGGCGGAGATCTCCGCGTAGCTCGTTTCCGGATAGACCTCCGGCGACTCGGTGTCGGGCCGGCCGGGGATGGAGATCGCGCCGCCGCCGACGGAGAGGGCCGTCATCTCGCCGGTGAGCGCGCCGTTTTTGTAAGCGCGCAGCTCCATCGTGTTCGGGTGCGGCAGGTCGGTGCGCTCCGTGTTCCAGAGAATGTCGGTGTGCACCGGCGCAAGCGCGTCGCGCACGGCGACGTCGGTCAGATGGCCGCGCCCGGTCAGGGCGAGCGAGCCGAAGAGCGCGACCTCATACCGGTCAGCGTCCGGGTGTTCCTTTGCGGAAGAGGCAGCAGGCGCGCGTGGGGGCCGATGGTGTGGGAGCTGGACGGGCCTCGCCCGACGGTGTAAAGCTCGCGCAGCGATTTCATGCGGCGTTCTTCCTTTCCAAATGAAGGATCCGGGGGATGAGCGAGATGAGCGGCATGCCGAGCAGGAACAGTACGCCCGCCTCACCGAGCGCGACCTCCGCGCCGAAGAGCAGGAAGCTCTGCCAGAAGGCGTCGCGCGCGAAGCTCCACGCGAGCACCGCGCCGATGACGACGCCGTTCCAGACCACGGGGCTCAGGCACGCCAGAACGCGCATCGCTGCGGACGGCATCGCGCCGGTGCGCCGCGCCTCACGCCCGCACGCCGCTGCGCAAAGTCCCGCGCAGAGCGTGGCAAGCGAGCCGAAAAACGACGTCCAGTATCCCGGCGGCGGAGATCATGTTCGCCAGCGCGCAGCCGAGAAACAGGCCGACGGACGTATACGGAAGAAAACCGGCAGCACGCACAGCGCTTCCGAAATACGAAATTGCAGATTGCCGTAGCTGATGGGAGCAAGCAGCATCGTGAGCGCGGCATAGAGCGCGCCGACGACGGCGGGGGATAATGAGCTTTTCACGGAGATCGTTGTTGTTCAAGACGAGGTACCTCTTTCTGTGGTGATATTTAAAAATTCTCGGGCAGACCGCAGCCGCACCAGCTCTGGCGGTACAGTCCGTATTCGTGCGAAAGTTCAATGCTGCGGCGGTAGCCGTCGCGCTTTTTGAAATCCGACGGCAGCCACAAAACGCCGTGATCTTCGGCGAGCTTTTCGCCGATGGCGTTGATAAGCGGGACGTTCTTGTGCGGGGAGACGGTGAGCGTCGTGGCGAAATAGTCGTACCCGCCCTCGTGCGCGGCCTCCGCCGTGCGGGGAGAGCCGGAGAACAAAGCACTCGGTGCACCGCGCGCCGCCCTCTGCCTCTGCTTCCAGCCCCGCCGCGGCGAGGCGAAACGCCGTCTCGTCCCGCTCCGGGACGATCAGTCCGACATTTTTGCCGAACGGCGCCGTTTCGAGCAGGTGCTTCTGCCAGAAGAGCCGCTTTTCCCATTCCTCCGCGGGGAGGATGTTCGGGTTATAGAAGAAAACGTCGATATCGAAATGCGGCGCGAGCCGCTCGAGACACGCGCTGGAGCACGGGCCGCAGCAGCTGTGAAGAAGGAGCCGGGGACGGGCATCAAGCGACGCGATGAGCGCGTCCATCTCCCGCTGATAGTTTCTCTGCTGCACGGCGTTTCCCTCCTTCCCTCCAAGAGACTATTTATATTATAATCTTTTTCATAAAAAAAAACAAGGGCATTGACGAAACTTGTGCGCCAAGAGTAAAATGAATGGGATAGCGTCGATTAACAAAAAAAAGATTGGAGAAATACCCATGGACAACCGCCGCAGCAAGGAGAATTACTATCTCGACATTGCCGAGGCCGCTCTGGAGCGCAGCACCTGTCTCCGGCGGCAGTTCGGCGCGATCATCGTGCGTGACGACGAGATCGTCGCCACCGGCTACAACGGCGCCCCGCGCGGACGGCGCAACTGTTCCGATCTCGGCCGCTGCACCCGGCGCGAGCTGAACATCCCCGCCGGAGAGCGGTACGAGCTCTGCCGCAGCGTCCACGCCGAGGCCAACGCCATCATTTCCGCCGCGCGGCGCGACATGATGGGCGCGACGCTCTATCTTGTCGGGCGCGACACCGCCACCGGCGGCTATTATCCGGAAACGACCCCTGCGCCATGTGCCGCCGGCTCATCATCAACGCCGGCATCGCGCAGGTCGTCTGCCGCACCGGCGCAGACGAATACACGACCACGCTCGTGCGCGACTGGGTGTACCACGACGATTCCATCGGCTGAAAGAACAGCAAACCGCCGCCGTTTCCGATACGAAACGGCGGCGGTTTCTTTTTACAGCTGTGCTTTTGTTTTGTTCCTTGCGATGGCGGCAACGGTGCCGGTGAGGGCGCGAAGAGCGCGAGCGCGTTCGGGAGCACCATGAGATTGTTGAAAAGATCCGTGAGCTCCCAGACGAGATCGTTGGACATCATCGTTCCGGCGAAAATGAACACGAGGGCGATGACCGTATAGACCGCCGTGCTCCGCTTGGCGTTTTCGCGCCCGAAAAGATAGATCACATTGATCTTGCCGAAGAGGTTCCAGCTCAGCACCGTGGAGAACGCAAAGAAGAAGAGGCAAACCGCCACGAAGATCGCGCCGAAGCGGCTGCCGAACACGGTGCCGAACGCGGTCTGCGCAAGATTGCTCTTGCCGAGGATCCCGGTCACGCTGCCGGTGTAGCCGTTTGCCAGCGGGCCGTCCGGCGTATAGAGCGTGGAGATGATGACGAGCGCGTTGAGCGTGAGCACGACGAACGTATCCATAAATACGCCGATCATCGCCACAACGCCCTGATCGTGCGGAGACTTGACGTGCGCCTGCGCGTGGGCGTGGGGCGTGGAGCCCATACCGGCCTCGTTGGAGAAGAGGCCGCGCTTCGCGCCCTGCGAGAGCGCCGTTTTCAGCGCGTAGCCGAAACCGCCGCCGATGATGGCCTGCGGCTGGAAGGCATATTTAAAGATCATGCCGAACGTCGCGGGGATGTACCGGATGCGGACTACGGCACGACGAGCGCGCCCGCGAGGAAGAGCGCCGCCATGACCGGCACAATCTTTTCCGCGACGGCGGCGAGACGGCGCACGCCGCCGAGGAAGATGACGCCGCAGAGGACAACGAGCGCAATGCCGACGATCCACGCCGGGACGCCGAACGCGGTCTCAAACGTAGAGCCGATGGAGTTGGACTGCACCATGCACCCCATGAAGCCGAGCGCAAGGATGATAGCGACGGCGAAAAAGCCCGCGAGGAACTTTCCGAAGCCGCCCTTGAAGGCGGTCGTGATGTAATAGACCGGGCCGCCGTGGATCGTGCCGTCTTTATCGACCTGCCGGGTGGTCAGTGCGAGCGTCGCCTCGGCGTAAATGGTGGCCATGCCGAAAAAAGGCGATGATCCACATCCAGAAGATGGCGCCGGGGCCGCCGGTCAAAATCGCGCCGGACGCGCCGACGATATTGCCGGTACCGACCTGCGCGGCAATGGCGGTGGCGAGCGCCTGAAAGGAGCTCATGCCGCTCTCGTGCTTCTCGCCGCGGAGCGTGAGATTGCCGAATACCCGGCGCATACCCTCGCCAAAGCAGCGCACCTGCACAAAGCGGGTGCGGATCGAGTACCACAGCCCGACGGCGATGAGAAGAAAGACGAGAACATAGTTGGATAGATACGCGTTGAGATCGCATACCACGGGGTAGAGCGCGTTTTCGATGGCGGTGAACATGTGCGGGATCCTCCTTAGATAAATAGAAAAAGCTGCCGGATTTCGGCAGCTCCAGAGAATATGCAGTTTCGGAAATAACCCCGTACATGTTCGCGGTCTATCACGATTCTGCCCTGTCCTTTTGCCTGAGAGTTTCGGCCCGGAATGCGAGCCTTGCACCTTCGGCACCCGATCAAACGGGATTCTCCAGAGTGTCCTCCACTTTCAGTTTTCAAAAATCCTGAAAGCTTCTATGGAATTCGAGTGTTACCTTACCATTGTTTCGCCGTACTGTCAATAAAAAGTTTTCCTATCGCGGACATTTTTCTTTATATCAAAAACTCTCTGCCAAAAACAGCAGAGAGTTTTCGTTTATTTCGCTGCCATGGCGATCTGCTCGGGCGTGATGGGAAGCTCGCGAAACCGCTTGCCGGTGGCGTTGTACACCGCGTCGGCAATCGCCGGGAGCGGCGTGTTGATGACGACCTCGCCGATGGACTTTGCGCCGTAGGGCCCGGTCTCCTCGTAGCTTGCCTCGAATTCGACGGAGATACGGCCGATGTCCTGCCGCGTCGGGATCTTATACTGCATGAGGGAGTTTTCCGCCGGCATGCCGCGGCGGTCGTAGGTGATGTTTTCCGTGAGCGCCATGCCGATGCCCTGCAGTATGCCGCCCTCGGCCTGCACACGGGCGAGATTCGGGTTGATGGGCGTGCCGCAGTCCACGGCGGCGACGAAGTTTACGACCTGCGTTTCCCCGGTCTCGCGGTCAAGCTCGATCTCGGCCGCGCCCACCATGAACGGCGGGGGCGAGATCGGCGAGGTGTGCGTCACGGTCGCTTCGAGCGCGATCGCATTTCCGCACTGGGAGGCGAGCGCGATCTCCACGAGCGAAACGGACTTCTCCCCGTCCGCCGTTTCGGCGCAGCTCCCGGTGAGGAGCACGTCGTCCTCGCTGCACGCGAGCATACGCGCGGCGAGCGCCGTGATCTTTTCGCGCAGCGCGAGCGCGCACCGTTCCACGGCCTTGCCGGTAACGTACGTTGTGCTGGAAGCGTAGGAGCCGGAATCGTAGGGCGAGGAATCCGTATCCGCGCCGAGAACGGAAATGTTCTCCAGCGGACAGTCGAGCGCTTCGGCGGCGATCTGCGCGAGGATCGTATCGCAGCCGGTGCCCATGTCCGCCGCGCCGATGGAGAGGGTGTACCCGCCGCCGTCGTTCAGCTTGAGCGTCGCACTGCCGACGTCTACGTTGTTGATGCCGGAGCCCTGCATCGCCATGCCCATGCCGACGGCGCGCACCTTGCCGTTCCCCATATCGCGGCAGGGGTACTTTTCGTCCCAGCCGATGCGCCGCCGCACGCTTTCGAGACACGCCTCGAGCGCGCAGCTCGTATTCTCCTGCCCGTAGTAGGCGGGCATTATCTCCCTCGCGGGGATGTTGCGCTTTCGTATCTCAAAGGGGTCGATGCCGAGCCGCGCGGCCAGCTCTGTTCACGGCGGACTCCACGGCGAAGAGACCCTGCGTCGCGCCGTAGCCGCGGTACGCGCCCGAGGACATGTGGTTGGTGTATACAACGTCGTACACGAACCGGTATGCCTCGGCCTTGGCATAAAGCGGGATGGATTTGTGGCCGGAAAGCCCGACGGTCGTGGGGCCGTGCTCGCCGTAAGCGCCGGTATTGAGAGCGTATAGAGATCGATCCCGCGGACAATGCCGTTCTTATCCGCGCCGAGACGCACATGCATCTCCATTTCGTGCCGCGGGCTGCCCGCGATCATGCACTCGCGGCGGAGAAGACGATCATGCTCGGCTTTTTTCGTCATCCACGTGACGAACACCGGATAAACGGCGCTCACCGCCGTCTGCTTCGCGCCGAAGCCGCCGCCGACGCGGGGCTTGCTCACGCGGATCTTTGAGCGCGGGATGTGCAACGCATTCGCCACGATGCGGCGCGTGTGGAACACGATCTGCGTGGAGCTCACGATGTGCAGCCGGCCGTAGGTGTCGATCGTGCAGAATGTGCGGAACGTTTCCATCGGTGTCTGCTGACAGGCTTTCGTGTGGTACACGCGGTCAATGACAATATCGCAGTCACGGAGCACGGCATCGATATCGCCCTGTCCGTCCTCCTCGTGCGCGCAGAGATTGCGGCGGTTGTCCGCGCCGACGGGACACTGCGCCTCCCAGTTGTCCTCCGGGTGGACGAGCACGGGGTTATCGAGCGCGGTGCGGAAATCGAGCACCGGCTCGAGCACGTCGTACTCGACCTTTACGAGCTTCATCGCCTTATCGACGCACGCCTCGTCCCGCCCGGCGAGAATGGCGACAACGTCGCCCGCAAAGCGGACGTGGCGGTCGATCACGAGCCGGTCGAGCGGGCTCGGCTCCGGCGCGGTCTGCCCGGCCTGCGTATAGCGCCGGGCGTTCTGCGGCACGTCCTTCCACGTAAACACGGCTTCCATGCCCGGCACGCGCATGGCGCGTTCGGTGTCGATCTCGCGCACCATGGCGTTTGCGTGCGGCGAGCGCAAAGTTTTACTACAAGACAGTTTCCCGGCGCGATGTCCTCGGTATAGACTGGCTGCCCGGTCACAAGCTGCATGGCGTCCAGCTTGCGCACGCCCTGATTGACGGTGTTCATTCTTCGCTCGCCTCCTTCGCCTTTTTCCATGCGAGGAAGCTCTGTATGCCGCGCAGCTGCCCCTCGTAGCCCGAGCCGCGGCAGAGATTGCCCGCGAGATACTCCCTGATCTCGTCCTCGTCCGTCGGGGTTTTCGCGCAGGAGCGCGAGCGTATTCATAATAAAGCCGCTGTTGCAGAAGCCGCACTGCTCCGCGCCCTGGTCGGCGAGGAATGCGCCGAACTCTGCGGCTTCGCTTTGCAGCCCCTCGAGTGTCGTGACGCTCCGGCCCTGCACGCGCGCGGCGAGCGTGGCGCAGGAGAGGATGGGTGTGCCGTCGAGATACACGGTGCAGAGACCGCAGTTGCCGGTGCCGCACCCGCGCTTGACGCTTTTGCAGCCGAGACGCCGCACACGGTCGAGCAGCAGCGTGTCCGGTGCGATATCCGCGGACACGGCTTTGTTATTGAGCGTAAAGGTGATATTCACTTCGCGCCTCCTTCCAGTTCGTCCACGGCGCGGCGGACGAGCACGCGGACGAGATGCTTCCGGTATGCCGCGCTGCCGCGGAGATGGAGCCAGTCGTGACCTGCGCGCTCACGATCTCCGGCAGCTCGCCCAGCGCGCACTGCGGCGTGAGCACGACCGCTCTTCCGGGCCGC
>VOFG01002033.1_pt1 | contig 34594 bp, 46 predicted proteins | sample 5384171 | NCBI WGS metagenome assembly VOFG01 (sample SAMN12384726, study PRJNA508395) | human gut metagenome | isolation source: healthy gut F | host: Homo sapiens
AAACCGCCCGGACGGGAATGGTTCGTCGGGGCGGCTGTTATCGCAAGATTTCTGTTTTTCCGGCTCTTGACCGTCAGACGCGGATAAACGCGAACTGTCGGCAAGCACCAGTTTGAGCAGTTTGTCGCGGAATGTTTCTGTGCTGCTGTGATTGAAAAATAACTCCGCAACAATGGTCTGCCCGTTCCTTCGGGTCGTGATGATACTGTCGGGGGTCTGTTCTGCCATAGGCGGCTCCTTTCTTTGGGCGCAAAAGGGATTTCCGTAGTTCGGAAAATCCCTCTTGGTTGATGGTTATTCTGTTTTACTGTGCGGGCTGTGCGGCGGCTGCCTGCGCCTTTCTCTTTGCCCGGTATTCCCGCGCTTTCATGCGGTCATACTCCGCTGCTTTTCAGGTTTCGCGCCCGGTACTCCCCTTTGAATACTGCCGGTGGTAGGCGCGGCTCTTTTCCTTTTTTGGCTTCTTCGATTTCCTCCCGCATTTGCCGGATTTCCTGCTCGGTCGGCTCTGCAAGCTGTGTCACGCCGATATAATTGAAATATATGCTGATGTGCTGGATTGCGTATCTCGCCCTTTTCTGGTCGCGCTCATGCACTTCAATCCGGCTGATAAACTCGTTGAGAATGGCGGGGGTAAGGTCGGTAAAGGCGGCATGGCGTTCCGTCAGCTTCAAAAACTTCTGCGCCCGATCCTCCCGTTCTCATAAGCGGATAGCTCTGCCCGTTTTTCAGCGCTCCCTGCGACATTCTCATAATCGTGCCGAGGGCGGACTTATTCAGCTGCTCTGTTCAAGGCGCGTCGTGGCGGAACGCTTCTGCTGCTTTTTGGTCTGGTCGGTTTCAGCGCACTAGTCAAACTTCTTCTGATAGAATAGTCCTCGATTTTCAGCACTTCCGCGATGGTCTGCATGAGCTGCGTCCATGATGTGCGGGGAATGGCATTTGGGGTTCTTGGCTTTTTCCCTTGTGGTACTCGCTGCAAAAAGCAACGTGCCGCTTGCCGCCGTTCCGGTAATCAATACGAATGTGCATTTTTGCGCCGCAGTCCTTACAGAAAAGTAAGCCGGACAGAGGGTGGATTTCTCCGTCCCCGTTGGGGCGTTTGACGGGCGCGTTTTCTAAAATCCGCTGTGCAGTTTCAAAGTCGGTGCGGTCTAATAATCGGCTCATGCACATTTTCTGTGATGTGCCATTGGCTTCGGTCTACATAGTGGTTATGTTTATCCCGGAAATGCTTTGTAGTCTTGAAGTTGACAACATCACCGCAATACTCCTGCCGTGTGAGGATATTGGTCAAGGTGACTTTGTTCCACTTGCAGCGGTTATCCTCGTTGAGCGTCTTATTTTTACAGGTTCCCCGCCCGCGGTCTTTCATGTAGAAAGTGGGGGTAGGGATTTGCTCCTGTGTCAGATATACGGCGATTTGGTTGCGGTTCTTCCCACCGATAAACAGACGGAAAATAAGGCGTACAACCTCGGCAGCTTCCTCGTCGATTATCCAAAAATCCTTGTTGTCCGGGTCTTTGACATAACCGTAAGGGGCTTCGGTGACAATCGGCTTTCCGCTCATGCCTTTGGTCTTAATGCCCGTTTTCACTTTCTTGCTGATGTCCTTTGCGTACCACTCCGACATGATATTGATAAAGGGCGCAAACTCCAATGTGTCGGGTTTCTCGCTGTCAATGCCGTTGTTGACCGCGATAAAACGCACATTGTTCCGTCTGAATATCTCCATAGCGTTTCCGACTTGGAGATAGTCGCGCCCCCAGCGGGTGAGGTCTTTCATAATGCAGACACCGATTTTCCCGTTTTCCACATCGTCCATCATGCGGGAGTAGGCGGAACGGTCAAAAAAAACCTGCCGCTTTCGTCATCGTCGATGTAGTGCCGGATATTGGTTAGGTGCTGCCCTCTGGCATAGTTCTCCAAAAATATTTTTGGTTCTGTATGCTGTTGATCTCGCCGCCGTCCCTGTCCTCGTCGCCCACGGAAAGGCGGGGTAAAGGGCTGTAATTTTGCTATAATCAGTCATGTGCATAACCTCCTGTGCGTCCATGTATGTGTCATTTACACTTAAAATTATGCACTCCAGCGGGCAGAACCGTACTCGATATTTTTGCGAAATTTCTTCGCATTTTTGCCCTTGACGTAGACAGTCAGCCGAATTGCAGCCGCGACCAGAACTCAACGCAGAGATCGAGCGGATGGAAACTGGGCACAGCCGTGGAAAACGCAGCGTGCATCCCATCCATCATGTGCAGCACCTTGCCGGAAAAATCCGCGCCGGGCGCAATGCGTATGGCCTGACCGAGCTTTGTCACAAACAGTGCGATCCCGACGTAGGGAAGATTCGGGAGAATCCACTTTTTAGCCGCATATTCATCTCGTTTGCTCCTGCTGCTTTTCCCGCACGCGCTCTTTGCCGATGCTCTGAACAAGCGCCTTGAACTGCTGCAAGCGCACCAGGACGGAGGTGCGCGGCTTGTTCACGCTGAATCTGACCGGCAGAATACTCGGTGAATGCTGCGTTGATGGCTTCGCTGTCACGACCTTTGAAGAAAATCACATATTTCGGCGGCGATACGCTTTTATCCCGGTGAATGACATAATCCACACCGTATTTCCGCGCAACCCGATCAAAGGAACGGACGCGAAGATTTGTTGTTTCCATCGTGCTGCTGCCTTGATCCTGCCCGGTGAGCTGCTTGACCGTCTGTTTCCCGTGATGCACTACGGGACCTTTTTGCTGCCGGTGCTGCTGTTCTGCCTGCAACTGCGCCAAGAGCTTGGTAATTGCTGCTTTCAGAACCCGTCCGGAGAGCTTTGTCGCGGAAATCATAAGAGAAATTGTTTTGTGTTCCACTTCCTCCTGCAATCAGATCACCTCCCGATGATGGCAGGTGGGCATTACGCCCGCCCGACCACAAATACGATGGTCAATACCTGTTCGTTGATCGCCGCGGAGCTGGCGGAAACAACCGCGTCATACGATAGCGGCAGCGTTGCACCGGCGCTTATTGTCATGGACGAGGCGGTGAGCAGTTCGCTCTTGCCAGTGGCGGCAGTCTGTATCCCACCCAACGCAAAGCCAATGCGCTTGGAGTCAACCTTTGCTCAGCCATATTTGTTGCATGCGGCACGATTGTCCAGCCATTTTCCGCGCGCAGCGTCACGCCGGACACCTGCACCGCGCTGCTGGAATTGTTGACGATCCCCGCGCCGGTTGCCGTGTAGACGACGCCATGCTCCGACACCGTGACCGTCAGGCTTGCCGGAACGGTGACGGAAAAGCGGCTCATTTCACGCCCGCAGCCATCACACACGCCGTCGCCGTTGCTGTCAACATGATCGGCATAGTCATATCCGCTGTATGAGCAGCTTTGCAGCGTTTGGTACGCCGGTGCTGCGTGGAGGAGTAGTCTGTCCAACTGCCGTAGCTGAACGTATGCGCGCCGTAGTCCGTCGTGCTATATGAGCAAGTCGTACAGCTCCCAGTTCTGCGATGCTGCGTGTCCGAATAGCTGCTCCAGCTTCCGTAACTCAGACTGTGGCTGGCATACTGTGTATCACTGTACCCGCAATACCGGCACGTCATGGAGCGGCTATGCTGGCTGCTGCCCGCGCTGCTCCAGCTTCCATAGCTGTAACTGTGCGAAGCATAGTCGTAGTCTGTTGCGCCGCAGTACCGGCAGTAATTCTCACGTCGGTGCTGGCTGGACGAATACTGCTCCCCAAGAGCCGTAACTGTAATTGTGACCGGTTGCGTAGACTGTTTCACGCTTGGACTGTCCACAATCACAGCTCCCCGATAACCGTTGCGTGTGCAGGTCGCGTCACTTTCGTAATCCAGCACCCACGAATGGCTGCCGCAGGAGGGCAAGTCCACGAGCCGTAAGAGCCAGAGCCATGATTTTTTATACACATAACTGCCTAAATATTTTGTGTAATGACATAAGTAACACTCGTAATATTCGGCATGACCTCTGGAAGTGTGCGACTGCGCAACATAAGTTCCCTGCAAAGACTGCTTTCCGCAGGATGGGCAAGCGCCCACAACGGAGGTTAGCGCGTTGGTGCTATACACGTCCATAAAGTACAGTGACGAGCGGTTTGAGCCGGTCCAGTCATAGGTGTGCAGCGGAACCGTGGATTCCGGGTAGCCGATCAGATAGCCGATATAGAGCGTGCTGCCGCTGTCATACGGCAGATAAAACGCATCCGCGCCGATCTCCGTCAGAACAGAATCTCCATAGTACGTCATAATGGTCGTCAGCGATACGCAGCCATAAAAGGCGCGCGTGCCAATGACCGGCGTGGTATAGGGGATTTCTGCTGTTGTGAGCAAAAACGCAGCCATCAAACCAATAGGCAAGGTCATAGATGGAGAGCAGACTGGGATCTTTCAAAAAAGACCGACGCGATCTGTTCCCGCACCGCCGCCCACGGCTGATCTGCCGCACTGGAAAAGGCGGCGCAGCCGCCGCTGGCAGCATTCCGTCATCCGTCAGCTCCCACTGGATATTGCTGCCCGGAATCGTGCCGGAGGTGGGTGCGTCTGAAACTTCCGAGGATTCTTCAATTTCTGGAACTTCTTCGCTGGATTCTTCTGCTTCCGGGAGTTCTTCGGTGGGTTCTTCCTCGATGATGATTTCCGATTCTGCTTCAAAATCCGTGATGTATTCATCCTCTGCCGCCAGTGCGGTGGTGCTGAACATGGATACCAGCAGGATCAGCACCAGCAGCAGAGCTGTCAGGTTTCTTGGCTTGAAATGCGTCATGGCAGCCTCCTTATCCGACGATGGAGATGGTAAAGACTACGTTTGCCGCCTGCACGTCCTTGCTGTTGGGCGCGTCGCCGGACACCTTTGCAAAATAGGTCAGCGGAAGATTCTGTGCCGCGCCGATCTTGGGGAACGCATCCTTGGTAATGCTCATCTTACCCGCGCCCTTTGTGACGCAGGAGTTGATTTTGAGCGCAATCGTCTTGCTGCCGGAGAAGCTGTCGTAGCTCCCGACCTTGTACGCTCCGTCCGTGACGGAAAGTCCCGTCACCTGCACCGCGCCGGTCTTGGAATTGTTTGTGATCTTGGCATTGTCCGCTGTAATGACCGTGCCGTTGGTAACGTAGACCGGCAGCGAGGACGGCACGGTGACATTGACCGCCCGGTACTGATTGTCCACGGTCAGCGTGACCGGCACGGTCGCCGTGGTCGAACCTGCGGCAAAGGCGCTTACGCTGAGCGAGAGTGTCAGAAGCATTGCCAGCAGCAATGCCGGGATTCTGTTTCGTTTCATAAAGCTCCTTTCTGCGGCGGGCGGTATTTGCCGCCCGCCGCGTACTTCTTGCAGAAATTACGCCACGGTATCCCACTCGATCACAAACACGACGTTTGCAACCGTCGCATTCTTCATCGTGTTGGAAAGCGGTGTGACGATGGCAGCATAGTCGCTCTTTGCCGTATTGCCGGTCAGATCGCCAACACCCGTCATGTAGCAGCCGTCCACCGGCGCGGTGATGAGCGCCTGTGTCTGCTCGTTGGTCGCCGTCTGAACCTGCTTGCCGCCGCCGATGGCGAGTGCAAAACCGAGCTTGTTGGAGTCTACCTTTTCAGCCGCCAGCAGAGATTTGTCACCGAATTTCGTCAGATGCCAGTTTGCCGCCGCCGAGATCGTGACGGACTTCACGCGCACCGCGCCGTAGGAGAAGTTTGTGATCTTGCAGTCCGTCGCGGTGACAACCGTACCCTCGTCGGACATGGCGAGGGGCAGCGTGGTGGGAACGGTAACATTCAGTTTGGTCGGCGTAATATCGCCGTCGTCACCGCCGCCAATGCCGCCGTTCGTGGTGGTCAGGCTCACCGGCGTTGTGCCGGAGCCGCCGGAGATGTCGATCTCCGCTGCGCTGGCGCAGACCGCCAGCGACAGCATCATGCAAAGCGCGAGGCAGAGAGAAATGAGTTTGCTGCAATTCCATTTCATAGCCATCATTCAAAAGCTCCTTTCAAAAATCCGATAGATCAGGTATCCCACTCGACCACAAACACAACGTTTGCAACGGTTGCGTTCGTGACCGCCTGCGACAGCGGCGTGACAATCGCTGCATAAGCAACGTCTACCGCATTGCCGCTTGCGTCACCGACGCCGGACAGATAGCAGCCGGTCATGGGCGCGGTCAAGAGTGCCTGAGAAGCGGCATCGGAAGCGTCGGTCTGTACCTGTGCGCCGCCGCCAATGGAGAGTGCGAAGCCGAGCTTGTCGGAATCCACCTTTTTCGTGTGCAAGGCTGCTCTTATCGCCAAAGGCGGTCAGCTTCCAGCCGTCCACGGCGGAAATGCTCACGCTGCGGACACGAACCGCGCCGTAGGAATGGTTGACGATCTGGCAGTTGTCCGCGGTGGTCACATCACCGCTCTGCGACATTGCCATCGGCAACCCGGTGGGGATGGTGACAGACATGGCAGTGGGCGCGGGATCGCCGCCGATGCTGCCGTCCGCCGTCGAACTCAGATAGACCGGCGTGCTGCCGGAGCCGCCGTCCGCGTCAATTTCCGCAGCGGATGCGACCGCCGCGAGGGAAAATACCATGCAGAGAAAGAACGAGTGCGAGAAATTTTTTCATGTTGAAAACTCCTTTGAAATTTAGTCCAGAACGGTAATGGTGATGATCGCACCGGCGCAGCCAAGGTAGTCGCCGGTGTCGGGATCGACGTTATAGAAAAGTGCGGTACATTCGTAAGTACCGGCGTCGAGGTCGGCACCGAGCTTGGCTTTTTCAATTTTGCTGCCGACGGGAATTGCCCCGGATTTGTAGATCGTTTCGCCGGTGTCGTTGCGCGTGATCTCCACAATCTGCGGATAGCGGTTGACGCCCTCGTTGACGATCATCAGATTGCCCTCGGAAGTGCCATCCGAGAACACAGGAGAGGCGTTCATGGAGATGTTGATCATCCCAGCCTCTACCTGTTCGTTCAGGCCCTCGACGACCTTATCCATGTCGGCTCTCATCCCAGCCGCCGACCACAGCGGCGGAATCGTAGGAAATGCCCGTGCCGGTTTCCGGCTGTGCGGGAAGCTCCGCGCCCTTGCTGCCGCAGCCGCGCAGGAGCAGCAGAATGACGAGGATCACGACCGCCAGCAGGACGAGGATGCCCGCGATTTTGGCAGTCTTGGTATCTGTTTTCTGAGATTTATTTGCTTTGTTCATAAAATTCTCCGTTCTGCCGCGTCTGCGGCGTAATTGTTGTCTTTTGTGGGTCCGGCGTCCGCTACGGCGGAACGACCAGACGGCGCAGAAGATGGCGCAGCGTCATACGTTCTCCTTTCTTCGGATATAGAAAAAAGCCTGCAAAAAGAAACTGAGCTTTGCAGGCTTATCCGTACAGATCGTGATTTACTTGTGCGGCATAGTGGCTGTTGATACTGACCGGCGCATTGTAAAGCGCGGTCAGCAGGTATTGCCGGATATTGCGGATCTCGGTGGTGTTCTTTTGAGGCAGTCAAGACAAAGCGGATATGCTCCGCATTGAGCTTCAGAAGCCGGGACTTCACGACCTCTGCCGGGAAATCGCTGCCAGCGACGCGGATATGGCTGCGGAGGAACAGACGGTATCGGTCATCAGACCGACGATTTCTTCAAGCGTTCCTGTTCGTATGGCATTTCCTCCAAGAGAATATTGTAGTCGATATTTTCTTCAATTAGCGCTCTTGTACTGCTCAATCTCATTTTCGTTGTTTTCGCTTCGCTTCTACATCCGGCGTGCCGGAAAGAATGGAATGAGTATTTGATCCTTGCGTATTTTCTTCTTGGATATTTACTTGATCTATCTTTAATTGCGTTGGATTTTCCGACGACGGTTTTTCCGTTGACGGATTTCCCGTTGTCGGAAAACCCGGCGACGGGGAAGCCGATGACGGCTGCTGTTCATAGATGATGTACTCGTTGCCGCTGAACTTGCCCCGGCGGTCTACCGTCTGACGGCGGCGGATATATCCTGACTTTTTCCAGCTCGTTGACAGCAGAGCGGATCGCGTCCTTGCTCTCGCGGTTGATGGCAGAAAGTCCGGCAAGCGTATAATCCCAGTTCTCCGGCAGCGAGAGCATCTGCGACAGCAGACCTTTTTGCCTTTAAGGACAAATCCTTGTTTTTCAGATGGTGGTTGCTCATCACGGTATAATCCCGTGTGCGCTCCACGCGGAAAACAACCACAGTATCAGCTCCTTTTTCGGTATCTTTGGTGTCTTAGAAAAAAGCGGTCACAGCTCATAATAGGTCTGATCGTAGTGCGAGTAAAACGGCGCACACAGTTCCATGAGCTTCTCCGTAAGCGTATCTGGCTCGATGCAGAGAAGTCCTTTTGAAACTCCCATGCCTTTACGGTTCGGTATTCCGTTGTAAACTCTCCGCCGGACAGCACGGAATAGTTGGAAACGATGGCAAGCGTCAGATCCTCCAGCAGCCAGAGCTCCATTGTCCGCGCGCAGATCACCGCCTCGGTGACAAATTTCACAATGTCCTCATAGAGCCGCACCGCTTTTTGCGGGAACAGCGGCGCGCTGCGATAGTTGAAGCTGCAATCCTGCACGCCGCAGGCTTCATAGGCGTACACGGTCTTTGTGCTGTGCGCGACCGCTTGCAGCAGCACTTCAAAATCAATATTGTCAAGCATATCTTCCATACACTCATCTGTGTAATCCTCCGGCTCATCCTGACGGTAAAGAGCGCAAATAAGCCGTTTAAGCTGTTCTTTCTTGTTCATAAAAGACCTCCGTACTGAAAAAAATGGGTATAAAATAGCCGGACATCGTAAGTCCAGCATCCTTATCGTTCCTGATCGCGCTGCCGCTTTTTTTACCCACGCCTCCAGCAGTTCGCTGTCGATGGCGGTCAGGAGCATCTGCTGCTCCTCCGGCTTGAGGTGGAGATTTCCACGGCGGGTGTCATGCCGATCTTCTTCTCGTCCACCATCTGCTGAAGCTCCGGGGGTGAGTTCGGTCAGGCGGATATATCGTTGCACCTGTGTTTTGCTTTTCACCGGCTTCCATCCGACAATCTGAATATCTGCACTTTCTAAATTCCCGACAACTTGGTCGGGAATTATTTTTGTCGTCTATTTCGGCAGTTTTAGCCGGTCTGCCAGCCTTGCGGCGGATAGCCTCCAGCTTCATTTTGTACGCCTGCGCCCGTTCGGAGGGAAGGATGTTCTCGCGCTGGGATGTTGCTGTCCACCATGATTGGCGACGGTCTGCAACTGCTCAGACGCTGGCGGGAAGATACTGCGCCTGCACGGGAATGAGAACGCTATCCGCTGCCGCAAAGGCGCGTTGATCCGTGAGCATCCCCAGCGACGCATACAGTCGATGAGGATGTAATCATATAGCGTTTTACGGTGTCCAGATATTGTTTGAGAAAAAAAGATAGCAATGGTGTGAAGTATGATGTAAGAGTATGAAAAGTCTGCACTAAACACAACTGGCTTCCGTATGGATTTACCGCATTCTACACTTGAGGGACAAGTCGTTGCCATAGCCGACGAAATAGCGCAATTAACACATGATATTGAAGATGGAATACGAGGAAATATTATTTCTTTCGATAATTTCGCAAGTTGCGGAATGGTAAAAAACTATCTTAACACTGCACAGCATAGTAATGATATAAATCCTAACTGTGCTCCACTGTCATACAATCAGAGGAGCCAGATTATAAAGGGCTTGTTGGTTTACCTCATCTCTGATGTTGCCAAGGCATCAGAAAGCAAGTTGGAGGCATATGAGGAAAAACACGGAATCCCGTCATTTGATTCGGAATTATCAGTTTATGAAGAGAATTGCGTTGGATTCTCAGAAAAAGGTAAAATTGCAGGCTGACGATCTTGCAAAAAAAAGCGCGACAACTGGATTATTTTTTCAAAGGAGATTAGCCAAGCAGATTCAAAAGCGGAGTATTTCATCACACAAATTTTTCAAAGCTTATTACAAGCATCCCAAGGAACTACCAGACTATATTTTGGCAAGATATTACGGGGGAACCGCACAATCATTTCCGTAGAGGAATTGCAGCGCGACCCCAAATTTATACGGTTCATTTGTGACCATATTGCTGGGATGAGTGATCAGTTTGCCGCACGCGAGTATATGAATTTATATATTCCGAATTATCATTAAGTAGCAAGCCTAGCTGAATGGAGCATTTTACTACTCAAATGAGGTAACCTGTAATGATGAATATTAACAACAAGAGTTGGGAGAAACTCCGTGCGACGGACATAGTCAAATTTTTATCGGATATTGAAGAAAGCATCTTTGTTGAGTTCAAATCTGATGACGAAGCGCCGAACAAATTGGTTAAAGAAATTTCGGCTTTAGCAAATACATACGGTGGGTATATTCTTTTAGGGGTCGGTGACGATAAAAGCGTTGGTGGCTGCACAAAATGGAGTGAACAAAGAATCCATACGGTAGTACATGATTCGTTATTTCCAGCGCCAAATCTGGACGTAAAGAAATTTGTGATAGAGGGCAAAAAAGGTCTATGTAATAAAAATTGAAGAAGGCTCTATGCCTCCCTATGTTACCAACAAAGGGGGCATATACCATAGAATTGGATCAGGCTCTACACCGATTCAAGACTCAGGAAAACTGACTGAGTTATATAACAAGCGACAGGACTACATTTCCAGAGTCCGGAACAAGATCGAGATACCACCGTTAGAAAAAAAGACGCCGATCTCCCGAATAACATTTTTGGGTACATTGATCTTGGATTTGCCGTGACTTGCAAGGAACCTACATTCATTCAAAGGCATTATGATGATATTGACTACGGAGCAGTTTCTGAGTATTTGAAAAGTACGGTGGGTCTGAAGAATTATAGCGTCTCTCATGTTGGCTACTCTACATTTATAACAATCGGCGGAATTTCAGCCCAAAGAGAACAAGGATCAAACGTAGCATTACAGGCAGGAATCCATAATTATATGGAAGTTATGTGCGACGGAAGCGTAAAATTAAGAATCCTGTTGTGGGGGCATAACGGGGTCGCTAAAGCTGACATCGGCTATATTGCTGGTATTTTGGGCTTTTTCCAAAAAATATATGGTATGCTGATTGGTGAGAATTTCTCAAAGATTTATGTATATGCTCACAAATATGAAAGACTGACAGTTCTAAAGCAGTTTAATCCGCTATTTTCAATGGAAATGCTACATGATCCCAAAACAGAAGAAAAAGGTCGTAAACTATATTCGCGGCATTGCGAGAAATACGGAAATACTCTGCTTGTTGCAGGAAACAGGCTCCCCGCAAATGACTATATCTTGATTGATAGGCGGTGGTTTAACGAAATAAAAAGAAAAATACACGCAGGGCTCGCTAATCCAAGAATTGTTTTACTCCGAATATACTGATCTTGGGTACATCGATCCGCTTACTGTGGATAGCTAAAATAAAATGCGAACGCGGCGATACGCACTCGGTTCGCATTCAGCCACTATTTTGGTGGATATGCACCGTATGGCTGCCGCTGCGTTCGCATACAGAGATCAAAATTGCAGCGAGTTTTACTGTGGCACGAATCTCCTATCAAAAACAAAGAAAGCGGGCCGGTTTTAGCATCTTTCAAACATTTTATCTGTTTGAAGTGAGCTAAAACCGGCCCGCTTTGGGAGAGCGTTCGGTTCGCATCCGAGAGGTCGAGAGTTCGAGTCTCTTCAGATTGCACCAAATACGGGATAATCCGATAAAATTCGGATTATCCCGAACTTTTTATGCGGTGTGCGAACGCAGCGGTTGCAAAATGACTGGCTCCCCCATTTTTGACGGAAAAGTTCTGAAATTCCTCAAAAGACACGTTGAAGTCAATCTCAATATTGTAGTCGCGGCTGACGCGAACGGCTTTGACGAATTGCGCAACGATCATTTTCTTTCTTTCACCAGTGCGTTCAGAAGCTCCACGCTGAGATTTCTCTGACCGCGAATGACTTTCAGCGTTTCCGCCTTATAATCGGAGAGGTCTTTCTGCTTCTCTGCCAGATGCGCATTGGCCTGATCGAGCTTGATTCTTGCAAGCTCGATTTCTTTTTATGCTGGTGATTCAGAATCTCGGATTCCGGCGCGGCAACGATCTCTGCAAACTTCATGCGGATCACTTTCTCCACAATACCGTCGAGCTTTGTGACGCCATAGCCGGATTGTCCGTCGCATTCGCCGGGATGTCGGACGTTGTAATGGCACTGGTACCGCATCCGCGGTTCATATTTCACTGTGCCATCCGCGCGGTACACGCGCCTGCCGCTGGTCGTCAGTGTCAGCCGATTTCCGCAGTGGGCGCAGAAAATATTTCCGACCAGAGGATTTTCCCTTGCAGTTCAGCGGCACGTTGCCATGCGGGAGCGTCCGCTGGCGCATGATCTCCTGTGCCTTGGAAAAGGTGGAAACGTCGATGATGCGTAGCTCGTCAATATAGCCGGACTGTGACTCGCCGTTTTTGATGATACCGGTATAGGCAATGTTCTTAATGATCCGGTTGACGGTTGTGTTCGGAAAGCCTTTTCCGTCGCGGCTTTGATGCCCTGCTCATGCAGATAGTGAGAAAGGCGCTGTGCACCGTATCCCTCATCGACGTATTTGTGGAAGATCAGGCGAATCACTTCCGCCTCATCCTCGTCGATTTCCAAGTCCAGCACTGTGCGGTTGCGCTTATTGACGCGGCCTTTATCTACCGCGCGATAGCCATACGGAACTGTTCCGCCGGTGTAATGCCCCTCCTCTGTGAGTTGCCCCAAGCGGGTTTTCGTGCGGATCGAGGTTTTCAGACTCTCGCCGGAGGCCTGCCAGTAGCGGATGTAGTTCATCAGCTTGTCAACGTGATTGTCGAACCGCTGCTGCCCCTCCATCGCTCCAGACCTCCACGCCGTTCTTGACGAACTATTCAACAATGAATGGCGTTTCATCATCCCGTCGTCCGAGCCGGTCAAACATGAACACAAGCAGAATATCGAATTTGCCAAGCGCAGCATCATGCTGCTGAATTTCCTGAATGGCGTTGCGGTCTTTGGCGGATACCTTTGTAGCCGGAAATGCCTTTTTCCGAAAACTCTTGACAACCACCCAGCCTTGCTTTTTGCGAAGTCACGGCAAACCTGTTTTGTATCGGAATATTGCACCATGTTGTACTCGTCGGCCAGCTTTCTATATGCAAAACCGGCGGATGGGAGTGTCCGCCGGTTTATGGGCTTATAACATAAAAAGGCCTTCTCTTAGCACCTCGCAGACCGACGGGTGCGGGAAGACAATCTTCTTGAGCTGCTCGAGCGGCAGTGCCAGCTGAACCATCATGCCGCGCCGTAGATGATCTCGGAGGCGTAGCCCGACCATCTGTACGCCGAGCAGGCGGTCGGCCGTCACATCGTAGACCAGCTTGCAGAAGCCCTCGCCGCGTACGTTCTCCGCGACATAGCGCCCGGAAAGAGCATCGGCACCTTGACAGCTTTGATTTCATGGCCGCTCTTTTTGGCTTCTTCCTCCGCTCAGGCCGACGCTCGCAACCTCCGGCGTGGTGTAAATGACGGATGGCACGCAGGTATAGTCCATCTTGTCCGGAATACCGCGCAGGCAGCCCACGGCGACCTCCGCCTCTCGGTAGGCCGTGTGCGCCAGCATGAGCTTGCCGTTGCAGTCGCCGACTGCATAGACATTGGGCACGTTCGTCATCATGTGCTCGTCCGTGCAGATGGCGCCGCGCTCCGTGCGGATGCCAAGCGTCTCAAGCCCGCACCCTGCCGTATTTGCGCGCCGTCCGGCGGACAAAAAGCACCTTGTCGCAGGGGAGCTCATGCACACCGTCTTCGTCCTCGTAAATGACCGACTGCTCCGTGACGCTCTGGACGCGAGCATTCAGATGGAACTCCATGCCGTTTTTCTGATACGTCTTCATCAGAAGCGCGCAGATCTCCGGGTCGGTTGCGCCCGCGATTTTGGGCATCATTTCGACCACGATGACCTTCGTGCCGATGGACGCAAAGTAGCACGCCATCTCAAGACCGATGACGCCGCCTCCGATACAGCAGAGCGTCTTCGGCGCGTCATGCAGCGCCAGAATTTCGCGATTCGTCAGCACAAAGCCGGCTTCTAATCCTTCGCGCACACCGGGAATCGGCGGCACGACTGCGTTGGAGCCCGTCGCGAGAATGATCCGGCTCGCCGTGAGGCTCTTGTCTCCCGCTGCAACAAGAAATTCCCCTGTATCGGACTTGCCCCGAAGCGTGCCCACGGCCTGAAATACGCACACGCCGTTTGCCTTCATCGAGGCCGCAACGCCGCGAACGAGACGCTTGACGACCTGATCCTTCCCGCTTGAGCGCGGCCTCATGGGAATAAAAAGCACCTTCTACCGTCGTTCCGAAATCTGTGCCGTGCAGCGCCGTGGGCGTACTGCTTCGCGCAGAAAAGAAGACTCTTGGTCGGCACGCGGCCTTCATTCAGGCACGTTCCGCCGAGCTCCTTTTGCTCGATCAGCGCCGTTGCAAAACCGGCCTGCGCCGCGCGTTCCGCCGCCAGATAGCCGCCCAGTGCCGCCCAATACAATCACGTCAAAATGTTCCATGGCTTATTTCCTTTCTCGTCTCAGGACGCTTGTGTGGTGATGTGCGCAGTCGAGGTGCATCCTCCTTTATCAAATAAGCATATGCGTATTTGATAAAAACAGAGCGCGCCAAAGCATGGCGCACTCTGTTTCCTGACCTGAAAGATTCTCCCGTGTGGGGTTGCTTCGTCGGTGCCGCATGCGGCTTTCCAGAGTTCCGTCCGCGATCAGTTCGGTTACCTGAGAGTTCCTTGCGCGAGGCCCCTTCGGTGGCACTTTTTCGTGCGCTCTCCTGACCGGTTCATCCGGATGTATTTTATTGCTTGCCCCGTCTCGTTCCGACCGGCAGTTGCTTAAAAGGCAGCTGACCTGCTTGACCAGAACCTACAGGCTTCCTTTAGAATATATCTGTTTTCTGCAGAAATCTACAGGAAACTTCAAAAGTACGGCTCTGTTTTCATTTTTTGTACAACCTGCAATTCCGGACTTCGTGTGATTTGTGCATATTCACAGCACTTGACGGGGATATTGCAGCAAATCTGCAGCCGATGACACTGCGCGCAAGGCGGTTTTGAAGGTCAAGGCCGCGAAGGAGGAAGGCCGCAGAGCAGCGGGCTATTTCTGAGCCTTCACGCCGCCGGAAATTCTGGACGCGGCCAGACTGATTTCTGTCAGCCCTGCGGCATGAGTGCGGAGCATCCATATGCAAAAAAAATGTGGCGGCAGGAGCTGCGGCGGAAAAGCGGACCCTTCTGGCAGTCGGCATCCGTGTACCCCGGGCATCAAGCATCTGCACCGGTTGCAGGGACCGCATCCGGCAGTTCCGCGCCGACAGTGTGATGGATCTTTCCCTGCAGGCCTTCCAGCTCGACCTGCGAATTGCCGCGCTCCTGGAAACGCTGGAGCAGTGCTATCCGGAATTGGAATTGAAAAAACCGCAAAAACGTATTAAAAAATTAAAAGAAACTTTTTTGAACAATAGATTGCTGGAGGTATTATCATGATTCTAGTCAATGCTTTGGGCGACGCTTGCCCGCTGCCCGTGATCAAGACAATGCACGCGCTGAAAGAGCTGAACGGCGCGGGAACGGTCGAGGTTCTGGTCGACAATGAAATTGCTGTACAGAACCTGACGCGGCTGGCGGACAACAAGCACTGCACGATCGAGACGGAAAAGCGCTCGGAGAAAGAATACCGCGTTACGATCACCGCAGGCGAAGCGGTCGAGGAAACCGGAGACGAAGAAACGCTCTGCACGATTCCCACCGCGCAGAAGAAGGTGGTCGTCGTCATCTCTGCCGATCATATGGGAGAAGGCAACGACGAGCTCGGCAAAATTCTGCTCAAGGGCTTCCTGTTTGCCCTCACGCAGCAGGAAAAGCTGCCGTCCACGATTCTGTTCTATAACGGCGGCGCAAGCGTCACGTGCGAGGCTCGGCGTCTCTGGATGATCTGCGGACGCTGTCTAAATTGGGCGTGGAAATCCTCACCTGCGGCACATGCCTCAACTACTATGGTCTCAGCGATAAGCTCCAGGTCGGCGAGGTCACGAACATGTACGTGATCGCCGAAAAGCAGATGCAGGCCGACCTGATTTTACGCCCGTGATGCGGCAAAAACGTCCGGCGCTCGTGATCGCCTTCGATTCTACCGCGCAGGCAATTGCCGCAGAAAAGCTGTTTCAGGAAAACAACCTTCCGGGGCGCATGATTCCGATTCCCGCGCAAATAAGCGCCGGATGCGGGCTTGCGTGGAAGGCAGAACCCGATCAGAAGCAGGTGCTTTTTGGACGCGCTTTCCAAGGCGGAGCTTTCGTATGCGGCCTGCGCGGTTGTGGAGATGTTCGGATGAGCGGTTATGCAATCGGAATCGACATCGGCTCGACGTGCGCGGCGATCTTCGCGGGAGGGTTTGTATGATCTATCTGGATAACGCGGCTACGACGCTCCATAAACCGCCGGAGGTCGCCGAAGCCGTCAAGCAGGCGATTTTGACCGCCGGAAACGCGTCCCGGGGCGCGCATGGTGTCTCGCTCGCTGCCTCGCGCACGGTGTTTGAAACGAGGCAGAAATTGGCGCAGCTCTTTTCCTGCCCGCGTGAAGACCACGTCGTCTTCACGATGAACTCCACAGAGGCGCTCAACATCGCAATTTACGGCCTTCTTTCGCCGGGCGACCATGTGATTTCCACCGATCTGGAGCATAACTCTGTTCTCAGACCGCTCTATGATCTGCAAACGCGCGGCGTTTCGTCGATTTCGTCCCGGCAGACCGGCTGGGAAATGTCGGTACGAGGATTTTGAAGCGCTGTTCCGGGAGAACACGAAAGCCATCGTCTGCACGCATGCGTCCAATCTGACCGGAAACGTTCTCGATATTGCCCGCATCTCCGAAATTGCGCACGCGCGCGGAGCGCTTCTGATCGTCGACGCATCTCAGAGTGCCGGGGTAATCCCAATCGACATGCAGAAAATGGGCATCGACGTCCTCTGCTTCACTGGGCATAAAGGGCTCTCATACCGCAGGGAACGGCGGACTCTGCATCCGTCCGGGCGTGGAGATAAGGCCCCCTTCGCGGCGGAACGGGCGTGCACGCCTACGACAGACCAGCCGCAGGCGTATCCCACGCGCCTGGAGGCAGGTACGCTGAACAGCCACGGCAGCGGGGCTTGACGCGGCGCTGGACTTTCTTCTGGCAACGGGCGTGGAGAAAATTTATGCGCGGGAACGGCTTTTGATGCGTCGGTTTTATGAAGCCGTGCGGGACATTCCGGGCGTAATGGTCTACGGAGACTTTTCGCAGGACGAGCGCGCTGCCATTGTTGCGCTGAACATCCGCGACTACGATTCGTCCGGAAGTTTCAGACGCGTTGTTCACGGATACGGCATCGCGACCAGACCCGCGCGCACTGCGCGCCGCGGATGCACGAGGCGCTCGGCACCAAACAGCAGGCGCGGTGCGCTTCAGCTTTTCGTTCAACACGGAGGAAGAAGTCGACACGGCCATCCGCGCCGTCCGCGAGCTGTCGGCAGAAGCATAGCCGAGGACTTTGCCTTGAGAGCAATTTGAAGGAATGTTCAAACAACCTTTCAAGCAAAGGGTATGTACCGTTAAGGGCACATACCCTTTTGTCAACAACCTTTGTCCGGCAGCTGCTATAGTATTTGTTTCTTAATTATGGGCAGTTGACCCAAGAGCGCCGTTAAGCAGGTTCGTGTGTCGTCGCACCTGCATTCGTCATATCATATAAATTCGAAAGAATTTTTGGAAACGAAGCTACAAACTATGGGACTTGGGTTCCGAAAGCCATGATGACGAGCTGCGGTATTGCGGTGGCGGTTCTGGCGGTGATGACAGTCATTTTTTGCGGTGCTGCAGATGACGGTATTCGCAGCTGCAGGCGCGCGGTCAGACCTTGCGGTAGCCGCAGTCGCAGCAGGGGCCGCCGGAGGCAAGCGTGTAGTCCCGGACAAATTTCGTTGTGCCGCCGGTCTCGGTCATCGGGTAGTCGAGGTGGCACAGAGCGGGCGTGAGATCGTAGAGCCCCAGCTTTTCATCAGCTGACAGATGCCGCAGGCCGTGAAGCGCGCTTCAAAGCCGGAGCCGTCGGCATACGGAAGATAGTCCATGTTCCAGGAATACGGGTTCCGGTCCGCGGCGCGAAACTGCGCAGTTTTTCCATGGCTGAAAGGCTCTCGGGAGTAAAAGCGCCTGCTTCCGCTCTTGCGGCAGTAAAACCGCATGGCGGGGGTCATCATGGACTGCTCGTAATATGAGGTCAGACGCGTTACATCCGGGCGCTCTGGCATGCTCAGAACGAACGCGGCCAGCATCGCGCAGCTGACAATATTCATGAGGAACCGGTCGCCCTTCTCAAAGTCCGGAAGCTCCTTTAAAATCTGCGCATACGTTTGCTTTGCACTTGCCGTTACCGTACGCGCCGCTTTTGCGTCCAGGCCGAAAACAGCGGTCAGGTTGTTCCGGAACGAAGCAGCGAACACCGCCCACATGCCGGTTTGCATCGGGATATATTTCATGGCGTATGCCTCCTGTGGCCTGCCTGCACCACGTTTTTTCAGAGTACGATGCAGGGGAGTGGTTTAAGAACTCTAACAAAATTATAGAAGCTTCCGGAGGCCTTGTCAACCGGCGGCGGAAGCGGCAGTTGAAATTTTGTAAAATTTATGTACAATGGAAGAAAGACTGCCGGGGAGGGATGGATGCATGGAAAAGCTGACCTACCGCCAATTTCTGAAGACCGATGTGGAGTTGTCGGTGCTCGGCGTGATGCGGGTCGAAGAGCCGTTCGAAGCGTATTTCTGCACGCCGAAGGGCGCGCGGATTTTTGCGCGCAGCGGGGCGGACGGAATTCATTTCTGCTTTGTGCGCGGCTTCGGAGAGACGGTTTTGCCGTCAGCCCGATGAACGGGCGGGAGGACTGCGTGCATCCGGTGGCAAAGTCGTTCCGCGATTTTCTGCGGCTGCTGCTGGCGCTGCACGATGCGGCGGCAATCGAGCAGGCGTGGCAGTGGAACGCGGCGCAGCTGGAGGAGTTTGAGCAGAAGCACCCATCAAATGAAGAGCAGATGGCGGCGCTCGACCGGATCGTCTCCATGTTCCACCTGCGCCAGATGGCAGAGCCCTTGGAAATATATCCATACGGTGCAGTCCGGGTTTGATTATGGAAGCTCCGTTTTCGGAGAAATTTTACGACTATGGCTGGAAGCTTGATACGCAGGCTGAGCCTTGGGCGGTTACGTTTGAAGGCGGTTTCTGGGGCGTACACGGAAAGCCTGGTAAGGAGCTTTCGCTCGGGAAGACGTTTTCCTGGGCGGGGGACGAGTGGCTCGTTCCGGCGGTGTATATTTGCAAAGAGGGTGTTGTGCTGGATATCATGAAGCGCGTGCCGGCCGAGAAGCTGGTTTCGTTCCGCGAAAAGTGGAGCCTCTCCCGGGAAAACGACGGCAGCGACTGGGAGGAGGCACAGCGTATCCGCGCGCAGGCGGAAAATCCCTTCCATGAAGACATCGGCGCAAGGCTCACGGTCAACGGCCGGACGCTCTCGCAGAGCCATGGCTACGGATTGTGCTGGGATGCGCTGTATCCGGAGGGAACGACCGGGAAGCAAAGCGCGTGCGGGCGCACTATGCTCTGGACGAGCTTTCCGGCTGGCATGTGCAGCGGCTGTGCTTTCCGTGGGACGGGAAAAAGGAACGGACAATTCGCGAGCTGACGTTCACGCTCTGGGAAAATCCGTTCGAGGCGCTGGGGCAGGAATTCAGCCCCGAACAGGCGGGGACAGTATTATGTTCCACCTGCCGGGCGGGCAGCGGACGTATACGCTTACGGCTCTGGCGCTGCACACCGAAAAGATTCCGCTTTTGAGGAGACGCTCTATACGACCGAGCTTTCCTATGACATTGCGCCCGAAGTGCCGGATGGCAGCGTGACGCTGCGCGACTTTGGAGAGGCAATTGCGATTTCGCACGGCGATTTTTCCGGCTGCGCGTTCGACGTGATCGGCGGTGCGGACGGTCCGGTGCGTTTGCGATGGGAAAGACACTGTCTGCTCGCAGCTGCGGCGAAAGAAGGAACGGAAGGTCACATGGACGCTCGTGTTCCGCGAAAAGCGAAAGGAAGACAAGACGGGTCTTACTACTTGAAAGAGAAGAAGGAAGAGAAATTATGAAGTTCAACGCCGCAATTTTTGATATGGATGGGCTGATGTTCGACACGGAGGAGCTGTTTCTGCGCGCGTTTGAGGCGATATCGGGAAAAGCGGTCGGCTACCGGTTTACGCGTGAGGGCATGAAGCAGCTGATCGGCCTGAACCGCCCGGCGGCGATCGAAAATTTCCACAGCTGTTTCCGGGCTGCCCGGAGAGCGGCGAGGCGTGCCTGCAGCGCTATCGCGCATGGATGGACGACTACATTCGGGAAAACGGTGTGCCGGTCAAGCCGGGATTGCGGGAGCTGCTTGCGTGGCTGAAGCAGGCACATATTCTCTGCGCCGTGGCGACCTCGACGTTTACGAACGTTGCAATCGGGCTACCTCAAGAGCGCGGGCGTGCTGAACTGTCTTTGCTGCGATTGTTGGCGGCGATCAGGTGAGCAAAAGCAAGCCCGACCCGGAGATTTTTCAGCTCGCCATGCGCGCGCTGGGGAAGCAAACGCCTGAAACATGCCTTGTATTTGAAGACTCGCGAAACGGACTTCTCGCGGGCGCGAACGGCGGCTTCCCAGTGATCGTTGTGCCGGATCTGTTTGATCCGACGCTCGAGCTTCCGGGGCTTTGCTACGCCAAATGCGCAAGACTTGACGAGGCGATTGATGTGATACAGAATTCCTGATTTGCGGGAGAATGTCAACAAAGCCGTGGGGTCGATGCCCACATCGACCCAAAGGGCACCATCGAATTCGCCGAAGGTTTCTGTAAAAACGGTTTTATTTGCCGGGACGATGTGGGCATCGTCCCCTACGCATAGACGGGGAAATTTCAGAAATCCCGTGGGGCATGTGTGAAAGAATTTGAAAATGAACGGAAATTGGAGATACGGAATTTGAAAACAGGAAGGAAGGCTCCGGGAATGGAGTCGTTTGCGCCGGATGCTGCGCGGAAGCGTCCGGTATTTTGTCATCTGCATTCTCTCCGGCGTCACGTTTACGGCACTGGAGCTGGTGATTCCGCAGATTCTGCGGCTGACGGTCGACTCGGTGATCGGAGACAAGCCGGCGTGCGCCTGCCGGGGGCGGCTGCAATCGCTGTGGGGGCGGAGGAAGCGCGGAATATTTCCGTGCGCATATGGGGATATTGGCGGCAATGCTGATCGGCGTGGGGCTTTGTCGGCGGTGTTCCGGTACGCGATGAACCTTTATAGCTCCATTGCCTGCGAGACGATGGTCAAGACCAGCCGGGATTTGCTCTACCATCAGATTCAGCAGCTTCCGTGGAGCTGGCACATGAAAAACGCGACGGGCGATATCATCCAGCGCTGCACGGCGGACGTCGAGCGCATCAAGACATTTTTTCAGGAGCAGTTCGTGTCCGTATTCCGGATCATGGTTTTGATTGTTTTGTCTCTTTGCGTGCATGGTCGCGATGAACTGGCGGCTTTCGATCATTGCACTTGTCATGTTCCCAATCATCATTTTATACTCGCTGCTGTTCCACAACAAAATCCGCCAGCGCTTTACAGACTGCGACGAAGCGGAGGGCGTTCTGTCGACGATTGCGCAGGAAAACCTGACGGGCGTGCGTGTCGTGCGCGCGTTCGGGCGAGAAGAATTTGAGCGCGAGCGCTTTGAGGCGCAGAATCAGGTCTATACGAACCTTGGGTGAAGCTCTGCTACACGCTCTCGCAGTTCTGGGCGGTGGGTGACGTGACGAGCTGTCTGCAGGTGATGCTGGTCGTCGTGTTCGGCAGTATCCTGTGCGTCCGCGGCGATATGACGAAGGGGGAGTTTGTCTCGTTCGCGTTTTATAACGCGATGCTCATTACGCCCGTCCGGCGGCTCGGGCGCATAATTTCGGAGATGAGCAAGGCGGGCGTTTCGGTCGACCGGCTCGCCGAGGTTCTGAATGCGGTAGAGCAGGATATGCCGGATGCGAAGCCTGCGCCCATGGACCGGGATATCGTATTTGAGCATGTGTCGTTTTCCTATGAGACGGGACCAGAGGTCCTGCACGACGTGAGCTTCACGATTCCGGCGGGAAAAAGCTTCGGTGTTCTGGGCGCGACCGGCTCGGGGAAAAGTACGCTGTTGCTGCTGCTCAGCAGGCTCTATGCACCGACAAAGGGAAAAATCACAATCGGCGGGGCGGACCTTGCGTCGATGCCCGCAAAATGGGTGCGCGAGCATGTCGGCGTTGTGCTGCAGGAGCCGTTTCTGTTCTCGCGGACGATTGAAGAAAACATCGGCATCACCGGCGCGAGCGCGGAGGAAATCCGGCAGGCGGCAATCACGGCGTGTGTCGACGAGGACATCCGCCAGTTTGCAAAGGGGTATGAGACGATGGTCGGCGAGCGCGGCGTGACGCTTTCGGGCGGGCAGAAGCAGCGCGTGGCAATTGCAAGGACGCTGACCGGAGGACGCCCATCGTTGTCTTTGACGACTCTTTGTCCGCAGTCGACACCGAGACGGACGAGGCAATCCGGGAAAATCTCAAGAAGCAGGTCTCCGGCGTGACGCAGATTCTGGTCTCGCACCGGATTCTGACGCTGCTCGACTGCGATCAGGTGCTGGTGCTCGAGCATGGCGCGGTCCGGCAGCTCGGAACGCCGGAGGAACTCTTGCAGCAGGACGGACTGTTCCGCGAAATCTATCAGGTACAGATGGCCGTGGGAGAGGAGGAACCGGCATGAAAAACGAAAAGACGCGCTGGTTCGGCATTCCGAAGCTCTTTCCGTATCTGAAGGGCTACGGCAGGCTGGTGCTTGTGGATATGATTGCGCTGGGCTTCATCGGAAGCGCGATGGATGCGGTTATTCCACTGTTCCAGCAGTATGCCATCGACCATTTTATTGCGGACCGGACGCTCGCGGGGCTCGGCGCGTTTGTGGCGCTTTATATTCTGGTCATGATCGTCCAGACGGCGACGAACTGCATTTCGGCCTTTGCCGCGTGCAAGGCGGAAATGTACATCGGGCGCGACCTCAAGAGAGTTTGCTTTAACCATCTGCAAACGCTGTCCTTTTCCTACTTCAATCAGAACAGCGTCGGCTATATTCACGCGCGCGTGATGTCCGATACCGACAAGATTGCGACGATTCTTGCCTGGGGACTCATGGAGGCGGTATGGTATGTGGCGTATCTGGCGCTGGCAATTGTGATGATGTTTGCGCTCAACTGGAAGCTTGCGCTGTGTGTGATGGCGATCGTGCCGGTGCTCGCGATTTCGAGCGTCTATTTCCAGAAAAAGCTCGTGTTCCATCACCGCAGGGTGCGCGAGCAGAATTCCAAAATTACCTCCGGCTTCAACGAAGGCATCACGGGCGCGAAGACCACGAAGACGCTCGTGATTGAAGAAAAGATGGAACGGGAATTCCGGGGCTTGACGGGCGTCATGAAGCGCGAGAGCGTGAAGGAAATGCACTTCCGGAGCCTTTTTATGTCCACAACGGCGTTTGCCGCCTCGGCGGCGCTTGCCGTCGTTCTGTGGCAGGGCGGCATCATCACGATGCGCGGCGCGATGCTTATCGGTACGCTCAGCGTGTTTGTCAACTACGCACAGGGCATGATGGAGCCGATTCAGTGGCTGGTGCAGGTATTTTCGAACCTTGTGAACGTGCAGGTCAACATTGAGCGCGTTACGGCGCTCATGAACACGCAGTCCGACGTGCGCGACACGCCGGAGGTGACGGCCAAATACGGCGATGCGTTCGAGCCGGGAAAGAAAACTGGGAGCCGCTTCGCGGGGATATTTCGTTCCGCGACGTGACCTTCCGCTACCCAGACGGTGAGGAGAACGTGCTGGAGCATTTTCATCTCGATGTGCCGCAGGGCACAAGGGTTGCCATCGTCGGCGAGACCGGCGCGGGCAAATCGACGCTTGTGAACCTCGTCTGCCGGTTCTACGAGCCGACGAGCGGGCAGGTGCTTATTGACGGACGCGATGCGCGGGAAAGAAGCCAGCTGTGGCTGCATGCGAACATCGGCTACGTGCTGCAGACGCCGCATCTGTTTTCCGGCACGGTGCTGGAAAACCTGCGCTACGGAAAGCCTGACGCGACGATGCAGGAGATTGAGGCTGCGGTCAGGGCCGTGTGCGCCGACGAGATCATCGCGCGATTGCCAGAAGGGTACGATACACAGGTGGGCGAGGGCGGCAGCAGCCTGTCTACGGGCGAAAAGCAGCTTTTGTCGTTTGCCCGGGCGCTTCTGGCAGACCCGAGAATTTTTGTGTTGGATGAAGCGACATCGTCGGTCGACACCATCACCGAGCAGAAGCTGCAGCAGGCGATTGAGACCGTCATGCAGGGAAGAACGTCCTTTATTGTCGCGCACCGGCTTTCCACCATCCGCAAGGCGGATGTTATCTTAGTTGTGCAGGACGGCAGAATCATCGAGCGGGGCTCGCACCGCGCGCTTATGGAGCGAAAGGGCGCATATTACGCGCTCTACACCCGGCAGTACCGCGAACAGGCAATGCAGGCATTTCTGCGCGGCGGAGAACCGGCATAAAGCGAAAGGAGCTCGCAGATTGTGCGGACTCCTTTCGCTTCGTCCGCGCTGGGCGGACGCATCTTAACAAATCCAGTTGGACGATTTAACGGAATCTTAACGCGGAAAACAGGGCAAAGCATGATATGATGAAATGGGTGAGAAGCATGACGAAGACAAAAATCGGATTGGAACAACAAAAAAAGCCGCGCCTTCGCTTCGTGCTTACATGGCACGATTTCGGCATTTTTCTTTCCCTGCTTTCGTTTGCGACCATTCTTTGCTATTTTCTGCGGAAGATTGACGACAGCGACGTGTACGTCGCGCTGATTTTTGAGCTGACGGTCGTGTTGGTTTCCCGCTTCACAGACGGATATCTGTTTGGGCTTTTGTCGTCCGTCGTGGGCGTCATCGGCATCAACTATATTTTTACGTTCCCGTATTATCAACTGAACTTTACCATCTCGGGGTACCCGCTGACGTTTCTTGTGATGCTGATCGTGTCTGTCGTCGTCAGTACGCTGACCACGCAGATCAAGCAGCAGGAGAAGCTCCGCGCCGAGGCTGAAAAGGAGAAGATGCGCAGCAATCTGCTCCGCGCCGTCTCCCACGATATCCGAACGCCGCTTACCTCGATTGTCGGCGGGTCAGCACGCTGCTCGATTCCGGCGATCAGCTGGACGAGGCGACAAGAACGCAGCTTCTGGAAAACATCCGCGACGAGTCAAATTGGCTGGTGAGCGTGGTGGAGAATCTGCTTTCCGTCACGCGCATGACCGGCGAGCAGACAAAAATCAAAGAAGGAGATGGAGGCGGGCGAGGAGGTTTTAAGCGCCGCCGCCATGAAGATCAAAAGCACTATCCGGAGATTACTGTTTCCGTGCGCGCGCCGCAGGAGCTGCTGATGATTCCGATGGACGTGATTCTCATCGAGCAGGTGCTGATCAATCTGATGGAGAACTCCATCCAGCACGGCGGCACAACCACGCGCGTAGAGATGCAGCTCCGCAAGGAAGGGGAGAATGCGCGCTTTGAGGTTGCGGACAACGGACAGGGGAATTGCGCGGGAGGTGTTCCCGAAGCTCTTCAAAGGGATATCTGTCGCACGACGAGGGAACTGACCGCCGACGGGCGGCGGAATATGGGCATCGGGCTTTCGGTCTGCATGAGCATTGTGCAGGCGCACGGCGGCACGATGCAGGCGGAAAACCGGGAGACCGGCGGCGCGCTGTTCAGCTTTACACTGCCATTGGAGGAGCATAGAGATGAAAATCCGAGAGAAAATTCTGGTAATTGAAGACGAGCAGACCATCCGTAACTTCATGCAGGCGGTGCTCACGGCGAACGATTATGACGTCCTGCTCGCCCGCACGGGCGCGATGGGAGAGAGCATGATCGCCTCGCACTGTCCGGATGTGATCATTCTCGATCTGGGCCTTCCGGATGTGGACGGTATGGAGATTCTGCGCAAGGTCAGAAGGTGGTCGAAGGTGCCGATTCTGGTGGTCTCCGCGCGGACGCACGAGCGCGATAAGGTCGAAGCTCTGGACGCGGGCGCGGACGACTATCTGACAAAGCCGTTCGGCACCGGAGAGCTGCTGGCGAGAATCCGCGCTGCCATCCGCCACACCAGAACGCCTGCCGGCAGCGAGGCAGTGGCAAATACCGGCATTTTCCGGGCGGGCAACCTCACGATCGATTATGCCAAGCACCGCGTGTATGTTGCAGGGCAGGATGCAAACCTGACACAGAATGAGTACCGGCTGGTGGCGCTTCTGGGTCTTCACGCGGGCAAGGTCCTGACGTATGATTACCTCATCAAGGAGCTGTGGGGGCCGAGCGCGCGCAGCGACAATCAGATTCTGCGAAGGCCTGCCCGCCCCGCGAAGAACCGAGGAAACCGCGTGCGAGTAGGCGAGCAGACAGTAAAAAAGGGAAATCGTTCGGGCCTGGTTGGTGGCCAGCCGGATGACCTCCGGCGTGCTGCTGAAAAAAAAGCGTGCAAGATACGGCATGAAGGCGTACATCGCAAAGCCGATGAACTCGGCCAGTATCATTGCGCAGACAATGCCGAAGCGCGCCCCCTTTTTTTTGCCCGGCCATATTCCCGCGCACCGAGGTTCTGGCTGGTATATGTCGTGAGCGCCATGGTAAAGCTCGTGATCGGCAAAAGGCAAAGCCCTCGAGCTTACTGTACGTGCCGCAGGCGGCGATGGCGATTTTGCCGAAGGTGTTGATATTCGCCTGCACGATCACGTTTGCAAAGCCGATGACGGAGTTTCTGAATGCCGGAGGGAAGGCCATAGCGGACGATCTGCCCGAACATTTCGCGGTCGATGCGGAGTTTTGCCCAATGCAGGTGGTATTTTGTCGTTTTTTTAGACAGCTGTATCAGGCACAGAACGACGCTAATGGCCTGTGAAATGACGGTTGCGACGGCGGCGGACCACACGCCCCAGCGAAGGCCGCCGATGAAGAGAATGTCGAGCGCAACATTGGTGGCGGACGACAAAAGAAGGTAGTATAAAGGCCTCTTTGCTGTCTCCGAGCGCGTTCATGATGCTTTTGCAGGCGTTATACAGAACGACCGCGAGCACACCAGCAAAGTAATAGCGGAAGTATGAGATGGCCTCCGGCAGAACCTCAGGGTCGGTGCCCATCCAGCGAAGGATCGACGGCGTGAGCAAAACGCCGAAAACGGACAAAAAAACGCCGCTTAGAAAACTCACGACGATGTTCGTATGGATGGCGCGCTCGACGCTTGCATCGTCTCCGGCTCCAAAATAGCGCGAGATGGCGACGCCCGCTCCGAGCGTCAGGCCCTCGACAAAGCTGATGAGCAGGAAGATCAGCGGGCCGGACGAGCTCACGGCGGCCAGCGCCCCGTCGCCGAGGTAACGCCCGACGATGAGCGTGTCCGCGGTGTTGTAGAGCTGCTGGAAAACCTGACTCAGAAGCACCGGCAGCGCGAAGCCAGCAATCAGCCGCCAGGGCTGCCCTTCGTCATATCCAGCGTTGCGCTTTTCAAGGCGTATCCGCCTCCTTCTATCAAAAAAATTTTAAAAAACCAAATTAATTCTAACAGAACCGTACCGAAAAACAACCGGCCGGAACGCGGAAATTTGCGTCCGGTTAACCAGCGGTTACTCGCAATTTACGTGAAAAGCTGGTACAATCAAAAACACTGCCATCGGACAAGAAGGCGGGGAAACGGAGAGGGCGCATATGAAAACAAGACGATGTTTTGCGCTGCTGCTGCTGGCGCTCATGCTGGTGCTGACCGGCTGCGCGGCAAACGCGGCGGAGGAAGAGAAAGAACCTTCTGGTGATACCGCCGGGGCGGATTGGCGCACGTGGGGCTGGGTCAATGACGCGGGACGCTCACGCGAGACGGAGAGGAAACCGACGTGTTGGTCTGCGTTTTCACGGACAGCATCATGCTTTATCTGGATGATGAGACGCAGACGGTCGTCGGTGTGGCAGAGTAGCCGGAAACGATGGATGATGCGCGCGAGGCGTATGTCAGCGTGTCACTGGATGATCAGAACGGCGACGGCTACAGCGACCTGCGCGCCGTGTTTGCCCTAGCCCAAGCGGCGAAGAGACGGTGCTGAACTGGCTCTGGGACGCGGAAAGCGGCGCGTTCGTCTGCCAGCCAGACAGCAAAGGATAAGCACCCATGAAAAGCGGCGATGCGCGGACAAGGTCCCGGCGTCGCTGTTTTTTTGCGCACGCAAAGCAAAAGCGAAGGAGCGGCCAAAAAATTTTTGCGGCAATTTTGCACAATTCTTTAATAATGTAAAACTGAAAAGCTTTAAAAACATTAAATTCTAAAATAATTTGAAAATTTTTCCTGAAATCACCACCGCAAGCGGCCCTTGACAGCCAAAAACCGCTTTTGCGCTATTTTATATGGCATCTTAAAAACGGAGGTGCTTTTGTCAGATGATTCATTATAATTTTCTGAAGCTGACGCAGGCTGCGGACGCGGAAGCAGTCCTGCGCGCTGCCGGGAGGTCTACGCCGAGCTGGAGGCGGAGCTGCCGTTTTTGCATGACGCCAAGGTCATCCGCTGCTGCACTGTGCGCGATTCCAACGCGGATATCCTGATGGTCATGCGGATCGACCGGCCGGAGCAGCTTTCGGCCTATCTCCAGCATCCGAAGCATGTCGCGCTGGCGCAGAGCTTGAAGGACGTTGTCGCGGCCAGAATGTCGTTTGACGCAGAATAGCATCAGTTGGCGCTGATCATTTCAGAAAGGGAGAGGTCCTATGCAGAAGAAAAAAACAGCAGTTCCCACCTATCTGGGCGTGGCCGCAGTCTGGATCGGCAGCCACTTCGGCCCCGGCTTTGCAACCGGCGCGTTCAGCGTCCGCTGGTACGTCAAATACGGCTGGATCGGTCTGATTACGCCGCTGCTCGCCATGCGCTGGTAACCGGAGGCGTCATGTACTCATGCTGGAATACGCGCGGGAGCACGGAACGCCGAACTATCGTCCCTTTGCGCGCGCCTGCTATGGAGAAAAGCTTGGAGGCGTTGTGGCGGTTCTGTATGATATCTGCTTTTTGATGACGATGATGTGCGCAGGAGGTCTGGCCTTCTCCGGCGAGGGAAAGCTCCTGCAGGGCTTTCTTGGCGTGGGCTACTGACGACTGGCGATCATCACCATTCTGGTTTCCGCGGCGCTGTGCCTCTATGGCTCGAAGCTTCTGGCCAAGTCCTCCGGGTATATGATGTACGCGATTGTCGGCGTCGTTCTGCTCATCACGGTGCTGGCCCTGACCTGCGGCGACAGCGACGTTTCCGGTGCGTTCGCAAACTCCGCCGCAAACGCCAAGGACACCAGCTTCCTGCACGCGATTTTGGGCGCGATGCAGTATGGCTGCTTCCAGTCGACGATTGTGTTTAACGTCATGTCTGTCTCCGACGTGCTGAAGGATAAAAAGGAAGCGCGCAAGGCGATCGGAGCAGGGTACGTCATCACGATTGTTCTGATGATCTGCCTGATTTTTACGCTGTTCAGCTATACCAATGTCTTTGACGTCTGCGCCGGAGTCACTGCCCGTCATGGCTGTTCTCAACCGTCTCGGCATGAAATGGCTGCAATGGCTGTATGTCATTTTGATGACGCTTGCGGTTCTGACCAGCGCGGCTGGTCTTGCACATGCGGGCAATGTCCGGTTTGATTCGCTGTTCTCGTTTATCCGGAACACGCAGCTCAGACGCTTTGTCATCACGGCGATTCTGCTTGGCATTGCGGCGGTCGGCGCGGCGCTCGGCTTCCAGGCGATGCTCCAGCAGGGTTCACGTCGATTGTCGGCTGGGCGGCCATCCCGGTGATTGTTATCCCCGCCTTTACCATTGTCGCAGCGAAGGTTCGCCGCGCAAAATAGCAGCATAAAAACGCCTCCTGCTTTACTTGGCAGGGGGCGTTCATCGTGATGAGAAGAAAACGGAAGGGGAGGAAGCGTTCATTGGCGGAATGCGCAGCCGTCCGCTTATTTACAGTAGGTAATGTCCGCGCGGTGGGTATCAAGAAGACCCTCCAGATAGTTTTCTACATAGCGCTGCATATCCTCCGGCGGATTGACCTTCGTAAATTCCAGCCCATGCTCCGCGCAGTATTCCCGCCCGAGTTCGTTCCGGAGCTTTTTGCCGCAGAATCACACGCGGCAGCTGATCCGAATTGCGGCGTAGTAGCCATCCAGCGTGATCCCGGCGGACTTGCAATATTCGTCGATATATGTGCGCACTTCCAGAAAATCCTCGTAGTTTTTCTTCTGCGCGGCAAATTCTGCGTCGACCTCCTCCTGCGTCACGGAAAGCCCGAGGCGCTCGGCCTCGTCGAGCATGATGAGGTTCACGAGCAGCTGATCGACCGCGTCTCGGTCGCGGACCTCCTTCCCGCCGGAGAGGGCGGACTGGTTCTTCTTTTTCGTGTCTGACAAGGCTCTGCCGGATCTCCGTGTCCCGGTAGCGCGCGACGACCGGGTCGGTGTCCGCTTCCGGTTCCGTCTTTGCGGCGCTGCATCCCAAAAAGAAGAAGGCGCAGAGCAGCGCGAGAAGCAGCAAGCATGCGCGAGAACGTTTCATACCGGATCCTCCTTCCTGATGGTTCTATCTGGAAACAGTATAACACACAACCGGCGCCTTGTCCAGCACACAAAGAATATCGGCAAAAACGGAACAAACCGACGGTAGACACGTCCCAGAAGAGCCGGGGCGTTCCTTTGACAGAGCGGGAAGAAAAACCGGTATGGTATATGCAAGCAAAATGCCGCCAGAGACGGGCGCGCAAACGGAAAGGAGGAATCGAGTGGCAACCAGTAAGGAATACATAGACTTTGTGCTGGAGCAGCTGGAGGATCGACGCAATCAGCTGCAAGAAGATGTTCGGAGAGTATCTGGTTTACATCAACGGCAAGCCTGCCATCATGGTCTGCGACAACGCGGCGATGGTCAAGAAGCTGCCGGAGCTGGCCGAGCTTTTGAAGGATGCGCCGGATGCGTACCCCATGAGGGCGCGAAGGTGCATACGCTTCTGGATATCGAGAACCACGCGCTGACGCGACAGGTGCTGGAGATCATCGAGCGCGTCACGCCGCTGCCCAAGCGCAAAGAAAACAAACGCCAGCCAGGCAGCGAACGAAGCGGAAGGCTGAGCATTACGGCAGCGCCGCGCCGGAAGCAACCGAAGCAGGTGCAGGAGGAACAGATGCTGACCTATCACAAGACGACGGAAGAAGAAAAGAGCGCATCACCGCGTGGCAGTATATACAGGGGAGTATGCGATCTATAACACCGCGCCCTACGCCGAGCAGAAAGGGGGGGGCTTTGGTAAATCCCAAAAACAAGTTCTATTCGTTTTTTGAAGAAAAACAGGCTTGTCGGTTTCCATCAATCTCTATGAGGAACCAAACCGAGGTCTTCTTCGGAATCGGTGTCCGCCCGGACCTGTGCGGCAGAGGCTTTGGCTGGCAGATGACGCAGGCAGCGTGCGAGCTGTCGGGGAATCTCTTTCCGGGGAAATCTCTTTATTTGGAGGTCAGAACGTGGAACGAGAGAGAGCCGTTCGGTGTTATGAAAAAGCGGGCTTTCGCATCGCGGGCGGCCGATTCACCAAACGACCGCAGCCGGCGATGGTGTGTTCTATCATATGGTTTATCACGGGTAAAGAGAACCCTCTGCATGACAAGCGCATGCGGAGGGTTTTGTTTGCATCTCAGCCGTCCGGACGGAACGGGGAGAGCGCGTCTTCGAGCTTCTTGAGCGCTTTCTCAATGCGCGATACAACGACTCGCCTATTGTAAACTTGATTTGCCCTAGAGAAATTGCTTCCCGTTCCGGAAGCGGAATTTGACGATGGTAGCATAGCTCTGGGTGAATTCCACTCGCTCAATCCATACCAGCCAGTTCCCCGACTGTAAGCCGATGGACTTTGCCTTCCACGGTCTTCGGTGCTGACCGAGGCTTTCTTTTTACTTCAAGTCGCTTCGCTTTCCTCAAGTGAGTTGCGCTTCATCTTGATGCGCGTAAATCGTTCAAAATCCGGCTCAAGCGAGGAGGCCAGTCAATACGATCGTGCCATACGCCAGGTCAGCGATCGGGCGTCGATCTTGCTGTGCAGGGATTGAATCTGCTCGTGGCTCTCTTTTGCACTCTTCACAGCAGTAATGGCAATTGGCTGCGGCTGACTCAATGGGCCTCGCAGACGCCATATGCGGGCAAATTCGTCTGATACTTCTGCGGTAACGTGGCTTTGTTTTGGACTTTCAGCTTTTGGTGAAGCTGATAAGTCCGGCGAACAAAGGCACAACCATCTCTCAACATTTTGCATTGAACTTCGCCAGCGGGTAACCACACTCATGACAGAAGATCATGCCTTTGAGCAAGTCATAGGTTCCTGACTTCTGGTGCTTGCGGCTGTTGATATGCATTATACGGAAGGTTTCCCGGAATCAATCGCCGTTCCTTCCACCACGACCCGGTTTTCACGGTCGCTTCAGGCATGGACTTGTGGCTAATCTTCACCGTTCGTCCGCCGGAACGCATTTCGATGTAGTCTCATTTTGAAGCATATCCTGAGATGCGTTCACTGCTCCTGGGCGGTGTAGGAATATGGGGTTACTGCGGCGATCCTGCATAGGTTGCCAGGTGGGTACCACCTCTTCATTCTTAACGGCATTTGCCTGCAAGCACCATACCTTCCAACCAGCGAAGATGCGCCTGCGGGCGCCGCTACACTAATCAATGACGATTTTGTTCTTCTCTGGCGGGATACCCTCTTATAACCATAGACCCTTGCGCCGATAAATTGTCCCGCCGCTTTACTTATCCGCTTGACGGATTTGATCTTCTTGGAAATGTCGCTTGGCGTACATTTCATGATGATGCTGAACGAAGGGTGATGTCGTTGTGGTTACCACCGGTGTCGACCCGTCAATAGTGAGATGTACACACCCGCTTTCCAGTAGCCACGGTCATGATATAGTCACGACGAACGGGACAAGTCTTGGTAATGACCATATTGATATTCTTAAACGTCAATATGAAATCATCCGTTGAAAATCAGGCAGCGGTTTATATACCCTTGCTCACATCCGGGAACTACCTTTTTCTTTGCGTTTGAAAAACAAAAAAGGGAAATGGGTTATATCGCCAGAGGCATTCTCTCTCAAACTTGATTCGTAGTTGCCCGGCAGTTAACGCCCAATTCTGGGCAGTTGCGTCCATTTCTTGGAGATGTTCATCACAGCCAGGTAGATCAACTCATCAATGCCATGTCATTGGGAAAGACACCCTTTGGTTTTGGTCACCTTTTACTCCTTCTGCTGACGGTGGAAGCCCCGACGGTATTAGTTGTGTAAATCAGTCTTCGGATATGCTCATCATAACGCAAAATAAGCCGATAGATTATCCCAGTTCCGTCGCCATGATTCCAAGACAACAGGGTATTAACATCATTTATTCTAGTTTATCAAGGTTTAGCTCTGCTAAATCTTTATTAGGGGCTTGTCCAAAGTCTATAAACGTCTTTTTTGATCTTTTGAAATAATATTTCAAAAGATTTCTAGTCTGGTTATGATTTTAATTCTGGATGAATACTCGGGAAAATTGTGATTGCTTCCTGCAAAGCCAAATGAGGTTGTCTATGCAAGCGATCAGAACATCTTCATGCCGTGCTGAATAAGTCAACACATGCTCAAACAGGTTAACCTCCTTTCTGACACACAATCAAATTCTTTCTGTCCATCTTTTTATTTGCCAGGACATTATAGACTGCACGACTTTCTGTACGACCACCATCACTGCCTTGTAATGCATCGCGTCAAAGCCAAAACTATTATGCAATGATTCCAGTGGGCGGCTTTGCCACTCATGACCTTGGGAACTATGCGTTCAATAATCTCTTAGGGTGTTGTGGGAGATTCAACATCATACATCTCCTCGATATGGGAGGAAATATCCCTAAGGCTCAAACCCTTATACCATACAGACTGATAATCTTGGAAGACATGTTGTCTGCAAGAATCGTCTCTGCGTTTTAAGGATCTCCGGACTAAAGACTGTGACGATCACGAGGGAGTCACGACATCAATTTCGCCGGCCATGGTTTTGACTCGTTTTTGCTTCACGACCATTCCGCTTATTGCCTTTAAGACGCTCTGAATCGTCAAGGTGAAGGACATCTTCGCCATCTAAAGCGGCCTCTAAAAACTCTTTTTAACAAACGGACCAAAAGCTCCGTCTTGCCCGTGAGCGATTGCCACTACGCAGTTGAGATAACGCTTTGTCACGCATCTGCTGATACTCTTCACTGTTTCTATATCCATAATACAAAGATAATTGT
>VOFG01004904.1_pt1 | contig 34588 bp, 62 predicted proteins | sample 5384171 | NCBI WGS metagenome assembly VOFG01 (sample SAMN12384726, study PRJNA508395) | human gut metagenome | isolation source: healthy gut F | host: Homo sapiens
CTGGAGAAAGAGGGGGCGGCCATCCTGGCCAAACTGCCCAAGGGGGGGCAAACTGGCGGCCCTGTGCGTGGAGGGGACCCTCTCCAGCCCCGCCCTGGCCCAGCAGATGGACGCCTGGACGGTGGCAGGGGCCTCCCACCTGACCTTTGTCATTGGGGGTTCCACGGCCTGCACCTGTCGGTGAAGAACCAGGCCCACCTGCGCCTGTCCATGTCCCCATGACCTTTCCCACCACCGGCCCGGTGATGGTGCTGGAGCAGATCTACTGTGCCTTCCAGATCACCACCGGAACCCGGTACCACAAGTAACTGTGACTTCGAAAGGAGACTGTCTATGTCCTATCAGCAGGAATACCAGCGCTGGCTGCGCAGTGGGGCCCCTTTCCCAGGCGGAAAAGGCGGAGTTGGAGGCCATCGCCCAAGAGCCCCAGGAGATTGAGGACCGGTTCTTTGGCCTTGGAGTTCGGCACCGGCCACTTCCGTGGGGTGATGGGCGGGCCTGCGGCGGATGAACGTTCATGTGATCCGCCACGCCACCCAGGCCTTTGCCCAGGTGATCCTGGCGGAGGGGCCGGAGGCCGCCGCCCGGGGGGTGGCCATCTGCTACGACTGCCGGGTCCACTCCCTGAGGAATTTCCGCCCAGGCGGCCGCCGGGGTGATGGCGGCCAACGGCATCCCCGTGCGGCTGTTCCAGGCTATGCGGCCCACCCCGGAGCTCCTTTGCCGTGCGGGAGTACGGCTGCATCGCCGGGCTCAACGTCACCGCCAGCCACAACCCGCCGGAGTACAACGGCTACAAGGTGTATTGGTCCGACGGGGCTCAGCTTCCCCCCCAACACGCTGCCGCCATCGCCCAGCAGATGGAGCAGCTGGACGTGTTTGACGGCGTGCGTTCCATGGACTCACCAGCAGGCCCTGGACCAGGGCCTCATCACCCTCATGGGGGAGGAGACCGATGAAACATTTCTGCAGCACGTCCTGGGCCCAGGTCAACGACAAGGCCTGTGTGGCCCAGGTGGCGGACACCTTCACCATGGTCTACACCCCTTCCACGGCACGGGATACCAGCAGATCCCTTACGTCCTGGGCCAGCTGGGGGTGAAGCACCTCCACTGCGTGCCGGAGCAGATGGTCATCGATGGCACCTTCCCCACCGTGAAGTCCCCCAATCCGGAGACGCCGGAGAGCTTCGCCCTGGCCCAGAAGCTGGCCAAGGAAGTGGACGCCGACCTGATCCTGGGGTCCGACCCCGACGCCGACCGGGTGGCCATCCAGGTGAAGGGGAAGGACGGGGCCTATGTGCAGATCTCCGGCAACCAGACGGGGGTTCTCCTGCTGGACTACCTCATCGGGGCCAAGAAGCGGGCGGGCACCTTGCCGGACCGTCCCGTGGCCCTCAAATCCCTGGTGACCACCGACCTGGCCGGGTGGTGGCCGAGGCCAACGGGGGTGGAGAGCTACAACACCTTCACCGGCTTTAAATTTATGGCGGAGAAGAAGAACCAGTTGGAGGCCATTGCCGGGGCATGTGATCTTCTCCTACGAGGAGTCCATTGGATACATGATCGGGGACTATGTCCGGGACAAGGACGCAGTCACCGCCTCCCTCCTGCTCACGGAGATGACGGCCTGGTATGCCAGCCAGGGGATGACCCTGCTGGATGCCCTGGAGGCCATTTATCAGAAGTACGGCTACTATGGGGAGCAAACCCTGAACCTGGTGATGCCCGGATTGGAGAGGATGGCCAACATGAAGGCCATCATGGCCGCCCTCCGGCAAACGCCCCCGGCAGAGATTGCTTAAGCACCCCGGTGGCCTGTCAGAAGGACTACCAGGATGGCACCGCCCGGGACACCGCCACCGGGGCCGTCACCCAGATGGAACTGGTGGGGTCCAACGTCCTGGCCTATGACCTGGCCGACGGCACCACCATTGTGGTGCGCCCCTCGGGCACCGAGCCCAAGATCAAGGTCTACCTCCTGACCAAGGGTGACAGCCATGCCGACTGCCAGAGCAAGGTGGACCGGTACCGGACCTGGGCAGAGGGCCTGGCCCGGTAACTGGCGGCGCCAGAGGCGGCTTCCCCGCAAAGAATCCGCGAGAACGACCCTGGATCCCATGGGATCCAGGGTCGTTTTTGGGAAAGACGCTGGGAAACCCAGGGAAAAGAGAAAGGAGCCTTGGCGGTATCCGACAAAACGAAGGAGGTCTGTTTGGGCGACTTGCCGGTTTTTTATCGGGAAGGCCGCCGGATACTTGACAAAAATACTCAAGAATGGTATGGTGTACCCAACCTAGATCCCTGACAGGAGGAAGCGCCGTGATCATCACTCGGGAAACAGACTATGCCCTACGAATCCTGCGGGCCCTGATGGATGGTCAGCTGCACACCGTGGGGGAACTGGCCCGGGGGAGCTGCTGCCCCAGCCCTTTGCGTATAAGATCATCAAAAAGCTCTGCAAGGCGGGGCTGGTCAGATCACGCGGGGGGCGGCTGGGGGATGTCGGTTGTCTGCGGACCTGTCCCAGGTCACCCTGTACGACCTGTTGCTGGCCCTGGGAGAGCCCAGCGCCATTGCCGCCTGTATGGAGCCGGGCTACGCCTGCCCTTGGCGGGAGCGCCAGGGGGACTGCGTCTCCCACCGGCAGTTGGCGGCCATCCAGCGTACCCTGGACCGGGAGCTCCAGTCCCACACCCTGCGGGAGATCTTGACCGGCCAGCCGGCCTGATTTTTCATCCCAAAAACTGGACAAAGAAAGTCAACATTAGAGAACGCAGCATCACCTACATTGCGATCCACAGGAACACGCCACCCAAGACAAGATCCAAAGGAGGTCACCACGATGTTATTCCAAACCACACCGGAGCACGAGGCCCTGCGTGCCAAGATTCGCGCCTTTGCGGAGGAGGAGATCAAACCCATCGCCTTCCTGCTGGACCAGCAGAACGAGTTCCCGGAGGACGCGGTCCGCAAGCTGGGGGAGATGGGCCTCATGGGCATCCCCTATCCCAAGGAGTACGGCGGCGCCGGCATTGGACACCCTCAGCTATGCCATTGCCGTGGAGGAGCTGGCCCGGGTGGACGGCGGCACCGGCGTCATCCTGTCGGCCCATGTGTCCCTGGGTTCCTGGCCCATCTTCGCTTTTGGCACCGAGGCGCAGAAGCAGAAATACCTGGTCCCCCTGGCCAAGGGGACAAGATCGGCGCCTTCCGCCTCACCGAGCCCAACGCCGGGTCCGACGCCGGCGGGACAGAGACCACCGCCGTGCGGAAAGGGGACCACTACATCCTCAACGGGGGCAAGATCTTCATCACCAACGCTCCCAAGGCGGACACCTACGTGGTCTTTGCCGTCACCACGCCGGACATCGGCACCCGGGGTATCAGCGCCTTCATCGTGGAGAAGGGGTGGAAGGGGTTCTACTTTTGGGGACCACTACGACAAGATGGGCATCCGCTCCTCCACCACCGCAGAGCTGATCTTCGACAATGTGGAGGTGTAAGAGAGAACCTGCTGGGGGAGGAGGGCCAGGGCTTTAAGATCGCCATGGCCACCCTGGACGGCGGCCGCATCGGCGTGGCGGCCCAGGCCCTGGGATTGCCCAGGGGCCTACGAGAACGCCCTGGCCTACGCCAAGGAGCGGGTTCAGTTCGGCAAGCCCGTGGGCTTCCAGCAGGGGGGTCTCCCTTCAAACTGGCGGATATGGCCGCAAGCTGCGCTGTGCCCGCTTCCTGGTCTACTCCGCTGCCGAGCAGAAGGAGGCCCATGTCCCTATGGGATGGAGGCCGCCATGGCAAAGATGTATGCCTCGGACATCGCCCTGGAGGTCACCAACGACGCTTTGCAGATCCACGGCGGGGCGGGCTTCATGAAAGGTATGGAGGCGGAGCGGGCCTACCGGGACGCCAAGATCACCACCATCTACGAGGGCACCAACGAGAGCCATCGGGTGGTCATCGCCTCCCATATCCTGGGCAAGGCCCCCAAGGAGGGGGGCGGCTCCTCCATAAGCCCAAGAAGCCCGCACCGGTCACCGGGGTGCGCAAGCAGAAGATTTTCCGGGACGGCACCCCAGGAGCAGGTGGCCGCCCTGGTGGAGCACCTGAAGAAGGACGGCCACGACTTCACCGTGGGCATCCCCATGGACACCCCCCCATCAACCAGGCCGAGCGGGTGGTTTCCGCCGGCAAGGGCATGGGGAGCGGGAGAACATGGCCCTCATCGAGGACCTGGCGGGCCGCCGGCGCGGCGGTGGGCTCCTCCGTCCGGTGGCGGGAGACCTTGAAGTACCTGCCCTGAACCGGTACGTGGGTATGTCCGGCCAGAAGTTCTCCGGCAACCTGTACATCGCCTGCGGCATCTCCGGGCGGTGCAGCACCTCAAAGGGCATCAAGGATGCCTCCACCATTGTGGCCATCAACACCAATGCCGGGGCCCCCATCTTTAAGAACTGTGACTACGGCATCGTGGGGGATGTGAAGGAGATCTGCCCCTGCTGACCGCCGCCCTGGACACCGGGGAGAAGCAGTATGCGCCCCCATGGTGAAGATGAAGCGCCCCCGCCCCCCCAAGGAGGAGCCCATCGGCAAGCGCTACGTTTGCGGCGGCTGCGGCTACGAGTACGTCCCCGAGGTGGGGGGATGAGGCTGCGGAGATCGCCCCGGGCACCCTCTTTGAAAAGCTGCCGGAGGACTGGGTGTGTCCAGAGTGCGGCGAGGGCAAGGACCATTTCATCCCAGCGTGAACGCAGACAGCGAGACAAAGGAGGACTGAGGAATGCATTGCGTAAGAACGGTTACCGATAACCTCTATTGGGTTGGGGCCAACGACCACCGCCTGACCCTTTTTGAGAATATCCACCCGATTCCCCGCGGGGTTTCCTACAACGCCTATCTGCTGCTCGACGAGAAGTCCGTGCTGTTTGACACGGTGGACTGGTCCGCCTGCCGGCAGCTGCTGGAGAATCTGTCCTACCTGTTGGGGAGAAACCCCTGGACTACCTGGTGATCAACCACATGGAGCCGGACCACGGGGCCTCCATTGAGGAGATTCTGCTGCGCTGGCCCAAGGTGAAAGTCATCTCCACGGAAAAGTCCTTTTGCTGATGCGCCAGTTTGGCTTCCATGTGGACGGCCACCCCTGCATCACCGTGGCGGAGGGGGACACCTTTACCTTTGGGGCCCACACCGTCACCTTCGTGGGGGCCCCCATGGTCCACTGGCCGGAGGCCATGGTGACCTTCGACACCACCAACGGGGTGCTCTTCTCCGCCGACGCCTTCGGCTCCTTCGGCGCGCTGGACGGCAAGCTCTTTGCCGACGAGGTGGATTTTGACCGGGACTGGATCGACGAGGCCCGCCGCTACCTGACCAACATCGTGGGCAAGTACGGCCCCCACATCCAGCTGCTGCTGAAAAAGGCCGGGGCATTCTGGACCAGATCCGGTACATCTGCCCCCTCCACGGCCCGGTGTGGCGGAAGGACCTGGGGTATTTCATCGACAAGTACGACAAATGGAGCCGCTATGAGCCGGAGGAGCAAGGGCGTGCTGATTGTCTACGCCTCCATGTACGGCAACACCGAGGCAGCCGCCCAGGCGCTGGCAGGCAAGCTGTGTGAGCGTGGGGTCACCAACGTGACGGTGCGGGACGTGTCCAACACCCATGTGTCCTACCTCATTGCCGAGAGCTTCAAGTACAGCCACATCGTCCTGGCCTCCGTTACCTACAATCTGGGCATCTACCCGGTGATGAAGAGCTATCTGGAGGACATGAAGGCCCTGAACCTCCAGAACCGCACCTTCGCCATCATCGAGAACGGCTCCTGGGCCTGCAAGTCCGGCGACCTGATGCAGCAGTTTGTGGAGGAAGAGCTGAAAAACATGACGGTGCTCAACGAGGCGCCTCTCCTGGCCTCCTCCCTCCACGAGGGAAGGCCCCCGAACTGGACCAGCTGGCCGACGCCATTGTGGAGTCTGTGCAGGCGTGAGTCCCGAAGGAACGGCATCCCTTCCATCTCTTCCGCGCCCCTGCGTCCCTGTGGACGCAGGGGCGCTGTGCGGGGCCCGGCATAGCCGCCGGGCCCGGTGCATAGGGAATAAACCACCAAACCAGAGGAGGGATGCCTGTGCCAAACCGGGAGGAGGAAGCCAACCACGCCCCCCGCAAACTCACCTGGCGGGAGAAAACCCGCCGCCCTGCTGGACCTGCCGGCGGGAGGGAGTGGCGGGAACCCCCAAAGTCTCTCTGACCGGGGACCGGAGCTCTACCTGAAAACTACAGGGGATCCTTGCCTATGGGAAGGAAGAGATCCACGTGAACGGAGGGCCTTGGGTCCTCCGGATCCTGGGCAGGACCTGGAGATCAAGGCCATGCGGGCCGGGAAATGCGGATCACCGGCTGGGTGGACAGACTAGAACTGCTGTAAGGGGGAGAAGGCGGTGAAGCGATGGCTGGGATGGCTGCTGGGTCTGGTGACCTTTCAGGTGACAGGGGCCCAGCCGGAGGACTTTTTGAACCTCTGTGCCCAGAGGAACCTGGCATTGTGGCGGATGGTCCAGCAGGACCGGTTTACCCCTAGTGGTCCAAACCACCGCCCATCAGGCCCGGCAGCTGGAGGGACTGGCCCAGGGGCGGGGTTTCAAACAGAGGTGACAGGGCGGCGGGGGCTGCCTTTTTCTCTGGCGGTTTCTGGAAGCGGTATGCCCTGCTGGCGGGGGCTGGTGCTGTGCCTGGTGCTGTTTGGGGTGGGGTCTCGCACATCATCCTCACCGTGGATGTCACTGGGAACCAGGCCCTTTCCGCGGAGGAGATCATTGCCCAGCTCCGGCTGTGCGGCGTGTCGGTGGGGACCTATGCCCCTCCATTCCCGTGCGGGAGGTGGAGAACCGGATGATGCTGGCCATGGACCAGCTCACCTTTTTCTCCCTGAACCTCCATGGCACCCGGGCGGAGGTCATCGTCCGGGAGCGGGAAGAGGGGCCGGACCTCCGGCCGGAGGGGGAGCCCTCCCGACGTGGTGGCGGCAGCGGACGGCATCATCACCCACATCGAGCCCCTGGGCGGGGGATGCCCAGGTCCACGAGGGGGACGCGGTGTGCCAGGGGGGATGTGCTCATCTCCGGGGTGATGGACTTAGACCCCATCCCCCGTCCACAGAGAGCTTGGGGACCCGCATCGTCCACGCAGAGGGAAAGGTGCTGGCCCGGACCTGGCGCACCCTCACCGCCCAGATTCCCTTAACGGCCACGGAAAGGTCTATACCGGGGAGCGCACCACCCGGTACACCCTGTCCCCTCATGGGCAAACGGGTGAAAATTTTCGGAAAGAGTGGCATTCCCTATGAAACCTATGATACAATAACAGAACAAGCAGCTTGGACCCCCCATCCCCGGCAAGACCCTCCCCTGGTGTGGGAGAAGGAGACCTACCGGGCCTACACCTTGGAATCCGTGGCGGTGGATCCGGACCAGGCGGAGGCCCTGCTCCGGGCGCAGCTGTTGGCCGCTCTGGAGGAGCAGATGGACCAGGGGAGGGTGCTGCAAACCGATTGGGAGGTCACCGAGCAGGATGGGATGCTGGAAGTGAAGCTGCTGGCCCAGTGCAGTGAGCAGATTGGTCAGGCAGGCGCTGCATCTGCCAGCCCAGCGCCCAGAAGCCTCCCCTGGAACCGGAGGGGGGACGCAGCAGGACCCCCTAGGGGAAGGGGCGCCAAGCGCAGCAGAACGGTTTGCCTCGAAAGGGGCGAGAAAGGAGATCCATGATCGAGCAAACGGTAAGCATTGAACGGATGGAGGATGCCATTGACATCTTTGGCTCCTTCGACGAGAACATTCGCATCATTGAGCAGGAACTGGCCGTCCGGGTGGTGAGCCGGGACGACCAGCTGAAAATCAGCAGGGGGAGGAGGACGAGGCCGTGGACCAGGCTGCCAAGGTGATCCAGGGCCTGCTCTCCTCTCCGCCCGGGGAGAGACCATCCACGAGCAAAACGTCCGCTATCTGATCCAGCTGGTGAAGTCCGGCAACGAGGACAAGATCCAGACCCTGGCCGCCGACGTCCTCTGCGTCACCGCCAAGGGGAAACCCGTCAAGGCCAAAACCGTGGGCCAGAAGCGGTATGTAGACGCCATCCGGAACAACACCATCACCCTGGGGGTGGGCCCGCCTAAGCACCGGCAAGACCTACCTGGCGGTGGCCGCCGCGGTGGCGGCCTTCCGGGCCAAGGAGGTCAACCGCATCATTCTGACCCGCCCGGCGGTAGAGGCCGGCGAGCGGCTTGGCTTCCTCCCCGGGGATCTGCAGAGCAAGGTGGACCCCTACCTCCGGCCTCTCTACGACGCCCCTTTGAGATGCTGGGGGCGGAGAGCTACAACAAGTACCTGGAACGGGGCAACATTGAGGTGGCCCCCTGGCCTATATGCGCGGGCGCACCCTGGACGACTCCTTCATCATCCTGGACGAGGCCCAGAACACCTCCCGGGAGCAGATGAAGATGTTCCTCACCCGGATGGGGTTTGGGTCCAAAATCGTCATCACCGGGGACGTGACCCAGATTGACCTGCCGGGGACAAGGCTCCCGGCCTGAAGGAGGCCATGCGCATCCTCCGGGATGTGGAGGACATTGCCATCTGCCGCCTGAGCCAGGGGACGTGGTCCGCCATGTGATCGTCCAACGGATCATCAAGGCCTACGAGGACGACGAAACAGAAGAAAGGCGAAACGCTGAGATGAATACGCACGACATTTACATTGACTGGGAGTTTCCCGGCACCAACCCCCTACAAGCCCCTCCTGACCGGGTGATTGCCGCCGCGCTGGAGGCGGAGGGGGTGAGGATCCCCCTCCCAGGGTGGACGTGCTCCTCACCGACGACGAGGGCATCCGGGAGATCAACCGGGAGCAGCAGGAGGTGGACAGTGTGACCGACGTCCTCTCCTTTCCCATGCTGAACCTGACCCCTGGCACCCCCCAGACGGCACCGGGGAGGAGGAGCACGACCCGGAAACCGGCCTGTGCTACCTGGGGACATGGTCATTGACCTGAACCGGGCCAAGGCCCAGGCGGAGGAGTTCGGCCACAGCGTCCAGCGGGAGCTGGCCTATCTGGCGGTTCACTCCGTCCTCCATCTGCTGGGGTATGACCACCTGGACGAAAGGTCCTCAGAAGGCCCAAATGCGGGCCCCGGGAGAGGCCATCCTGGAAGCTCTGGGGGTCACCCGGGACCAGGAGAACCCCCTGACCTGGACGCCCCCTAGAGCCCGCCGCCCCTGCCCCGGCGGAGGTGGCGGTGAAGCGCTGCGGCATGCTCACTCTCTGCGGCTTACCAACGTGGGCAAGTCCACCCTCACCAACGCCCTGGTGGGGGAGAAGGTGGCCATCGTCAGCAGCAAGCCCCAGACCACCCGGAACCGGATCTGCGGCGTCCTCACCCGGGGGGAGGATCAGTTCGTCTTCCTGGACACCCCTGGGCCTCCACAAGGCGGCCAACCGCCTGGGGGACTACATGGTGGACGTGGTGAAAAAAGAGCGTGGCCGACGTGGATGCCGTCCTCCTGCTGGTGGAGCCCATCCCCAACGTGGGCAAACCCGAGGCAGAGCTCATCGCCCAGATCCAGGCCATGCACCCTTTTGCGGTGCTGGTGATCAACAAGATCGACACCGTGGACAAGCCCCAGCTGCTGGCGGTGATGGATGCCTACCGCCAGGCCCATGACTTTGGCCATCCTCCCATCTCCGCCAAGCGGGGAGAGGGGCTGGAGGACCTGATTGACGGTGCTGGCGGGCTTCCTGCCGGAGGGCCCGGCCCTCTTCCCGCCGGGGTGGTCACCGACCAGCCGGAGCGGCAGATCTGCGGGGGAGATCCTGCGGAGAAGCTCCTCTACTGCCTGGATAAGGAGATTCCCCACGGCACAGCGGTGGAGGTCACCAAGTTCTCCGAGCGGGAGAATGGGATGATCGACCTCCACGCCACCATTTATTGCGAGAAGGATTCCCACAAGGGCATCATCATCGGCAAGCAGGGGGCCATGCTGAAGAAGATCTCCACCATGGCCCGGGCAGACATGGAGCGCTTTTTGGGCACCAAGGTTTACCTGGAGACCTGGGTGAAGGTCAAGGAGCGCTGGCGGATAACCTGAACCTCATCCGCAGCTTTGGCTTTGACGAGCGGGATTGAGAAGCAACACGAACAAACATAACAGCGGCAGCCCACGGGGCTGCCGCTGTTCTTGTATTTGGGAAAGAGAGGGTCAGGCCTCGCCCCGCCGCCGCAGGCGGCGGTAAAAAGGCGGTGGCGGCCACCAGGGAGATGCCGTTCACCATGGGCTGCACCCACATGCAGCCGTAGAGGGGGAACAGGGTGTCCATCAGAAAGCAGGGGGATGTCCAGCACGCCTTTCCGAAGGATGGAGCACACCAGGGACTCCCGGGCCTTGCCCATGGCCTGGAACTGATGATGAGGGGGGTAGCACAGGGACATCATGGGCATGGCGATGACCATCCGCCGCAGGAACCCGGCGGCGTAGTGAATGGTGGTGGCGTCGTCGATGAACAGGGCGGCCAGCTGGGGGCGAATCCTTCAAAGAGCACCAGGCAGACCAGGGCAAAGAGCAGGGAGATCCCCGCCCCCAGGCGGAAGGCGGCCCGGCGCTTCTCCTGCTGACCGGCGGCGTAGTGGTAGGCCAGCAGGGGGAGCAGGCCGTTGGACACGCCGATGGAAAAGTAGAGGGGAGCTGGTCCAGCTTCTTCACAATGCCCAGGGCGGCCACAGCCTCGGTGGTGTACTGGGAGACGAACCGGGACTGGGCAGCCACCGCCACCACCGTAAGGGGCATACTGCAGGGCAGAGGGGAAGCCGATGGCTAAGATGTTCCCCAGGTACTTTCGGCTGTGGCGGAGGTGCCGGGGTGCAGGCCGATGACGCCTCGTTCCGCTGGCGCACCAGACAGAGAAGGAAGTAGACCACCGACAGCACGTTGGACAGGCAGGTGGCCATGCTTACGCCCACTGCCCCAGGCCCAGGAACTGGGGCAGGATGAACAGGGGGTCCAGCACCAGGTTGGCGATGCCGCCCATGGACACGCCGAAGGAGGCCTGTCCCGCCTTCCCCTCTGCCCGGATGAGGTTGGCCAGCAGGGTGTTCAGGATGGTGGCTGGGCCGCCGATCACCACCGCCCACTTGGCATAGCCCAGGGCGATGGGGAGGGTGTCCGCCGTGGCGCCGCACAGGGAAAGGATGGGGCGGCAAACACCCAGAACAGGGCACAGAACAAGCTGGCCGCCGCCCCCCACCAGAAGGAGATGGCGGCAATCTCCCTGGCTTTGTCCGGGGGGGCCCAGGGCCCGGGCCAGGGCGCTGGCGCCGCCCACCCCAAAGAGGTTGGAGATGGCGGTGAGCATCAGGAAGGGGGGGAGAGACCACCGTAATGGCGGCAGTTTGGCTGGGCTGGTTGAGCAGGCCCACTAGGTGTCCGCCAGGTTGTAGATGAGGGTGATCATCTGGCTGGCCACAGCGGGGAAAAAATCTGGCGGAAAACGGCCTGCCGGATGGGCAGACCGTCAAAGGCTTGCATGAGGTTTTGCAGGGAGGACACGGTAGGAAGTCCCTTTCACAAGGGATGGGGGATGTTAGTGTTATTATACTCCGTCCACTTCCTATTATAAAATACATATAATATATGTGGAGTAATACCCTAAAGGTATTATTTCTGGAGTCATAAACCCCAAAGCTTCTCTTTCTGTGGGGTTCCCAAACCATATCCATTGGATGGCCAACATGGTACGGAAAAGCAGGAAATCAAAAAAGGCCACAGGGGAAGCCTGTCCCCACTGTGGCTGAGAGGACCCAGGGCGGCCCGGGTCCGGTGCGTTTAGAAAGGGGCCTGGTTCACAGGCACAGTGCCACCATGACTTGGGCATAGATCTTGGCGGTGGTGAGCAGGTCCGCCACCCGGATCTTTCGTCGGGTCCGTGGAGGTTGGAGACGAACCCCGGCATGTTGGGCCCGAAGGCCACTCCGCCGGGAATGTCGTGGACATAGGTGCCGCCGCCGATGGCCAGGCACTGTCCTTTTTGGCCAGTGTAGGCCTCGTAACACTGGGCCAGGGTGCGGAGGAAGGGGTCGCTCTCCGGCACATAGTGGGGGGATCCATGTCGCCCTGGACGGCAAAGCCTGCAGCCCGCAAGGCGGCCTCCGCCACGGCCTGGACGCTGGCCTGGGTGGCGGTGAGGGGGTGCGGCTGTCAAACCGGCCGGTGCAGCCGGTGTCGTTCAGGGTGAGCATGGTAAAGGCCAGGGGTCAGGGGGCCGGACAGGTCGTCCGCCTGGGCGATGCCCAGGGCGGTGCCCCTGTGGTCCCCGTGGGGGAAGAGGGCGTGGAGGGCCCGGATGGCCCAGGTAGAGGGCAGTCTGCCAAAGGCAGGGCGGCCAGCAGCGCCACCAGGGCGGTCTGGGCGTTGTGCCCTCCCTCGGGGTGGAGCCGTGGGCGTTCTGCCCGGCGCAGGCCACGTGGAGGGCCTCCCCCTCCTGGGTGCAGGTGCAGGTGACTGCCCCCTCCAAGGCCAGGGCCTGGAAGGCCTCCTCCACCTGGTGGGAGAGGCCCAGGACGGTGGCCTGGGCCTTGGGGGCACCATGTTCAGCCGGGTGCCGCCGGAGAAGGCGGCCACCCGCGGCAGGGCGGTCTCCTGGGGCCAGGCAGCCTGGAAGGTGGGGCTGGTAATGCCCTTTCTCCAAGTTGATGATGGGAAAGTCCGCGTCAGGGGACAGGGTGTGGGGGGCAAGGGGTGGCTGCCGTAGTACCCTTGATGTCCCCGGAAACCGGTCTCCTCGTCATGTGTAATGATGAGACGGACGTTTTTGGTCAGGGGAGCTTCAGGTCCCGGACGGCCTTCATGGCCAGCAGGGCGGCCACCATGGGCCTGTCGTCTGCGGTGCCCCGGCCGTAGAGCAGGCCGTCTACTTGGGCTGGAAGGGCGGTTACCGTCCACCCTCCCCGGCGTCTACAATGTCCAGGTGGCCCAGGATGTGCAGGGCGGTGTCCGGCTGGTTGTTCAGGTCCACGGTGCCCACATAGCCGGAGAGGTTCTCCCCAGGTCCCATTCCTGGGCCAGGAGAGAAGGCCTCAAAGCGGCTGCCGGGCCGGGGCCAAAGGGCTGGCCGGGCTGGGCAGGGGCCCGGTACTGTCAATCCGCACCAGGCAGGGGGAGACAGCCTCCACCAGCAGGCCCTCCTGCTGGGCGAAATAACCTTCGATGGCAGACTGATGGAGCATGTCAGGCATCCTCCTTGCTGCTTGGCGTTGACCTCGTCCAGGTATTTGTAAATGGTGCAGGACACCCCAGGTGGGCCGCCACATGGGCACCGCCCGGCGATAGGAAGCGTCCATATTTTCAGGTACTCGATGACCCGCAGCCGGTCCGCCTTGTTCATCTCCCGGGCAGGCTTGCCCCGAAGCAGCGCGGCGTCGAAGACTCGCTGATGCCGTTGTCCCGGGCGTTGTACACGGCGCTGTGAAGTCCACCTCGGTGTGCATCAGGTCAGCAGCACCCGGTTAGCATAGGCCAGGGGTGAAGTCGTAGTTGATGCCGAAGCCCAGGTGATAGTCTTCCCCTTTGATGGTGAAGGTGGAGGACTTGGTCTGCTGCCCGCTGGGGGTGACCGCCAGGAGGTTCACTACGTCAGGTCCAGGTGGAGGTCCTGCTCCACACCGGTGACGTCCTGGGTGGAGCCACCGTCCGGCCGGAGACATGGCCCGTTGTAGATGGCCAGCACCGGGTGTAGGGGGTCAGACAGGTCGTGGATCACGGTTTCACAGTTGGAACCGAACATCTCTGCGATTCCTTTCGCCATTCGATCCAGCATGGAAAATGCTTCATTGCGGGTCATGGGGAAAACACCTCTTGTCTATGGGAAATATATGCAAATGCCCCTCCGGAATGGAAGGGCATTTTGATTGCGTGGAATTACAGGAAATTCAGGACTAAGGTCAGCACAATGAAAACCAGCGCGACCCATTTGGTCCACTTAGCCAGCTTAGCGTCAGCAGTTCTTGCCTTGTTTTTAGACAGGAAGGAGTCTGTGGCACCAGAAATCATGCCAAGACCGGAGTGCTTGCCAGACTGACCCAGCACAAAGATGATGAGCACTGCGCCCACCAAGACCTGAATGATGGAAATAACGGTAGTTGCCATAGTGAATAAGAATCCTTTCCTCTGCCGAAGCCCCGGGCTCGCTGTCGGGTGGCAACCCTGCCATAAGAAAAAGGCGGGGTCTCTCATAATTGCAAGTTATCATACCACAATCTTTTGGCCATTGCAAGGGCTTTTTGAAAAAATTGGAACTTTTACCAGAGAGTAAAGAGCATCTTGGCAACTTCCGCCCGGGTGACGGGGGGCGCTGGGCCGCAGTTGGCCGTTGGAACCGCCCACTACTTCCAGGCTAACCAAGGTAGCCACATGCTCTTTGGCCCAAGCGGGCACGGAAGCGGCGTCTGAGAAGTCAGACAGGGCGGCCTGGGGATATCCTTCTCCAGGACCCGTCCCAGAATGGTCATGGCCCTGGGCCCGGGTGATGGAGGACCGAGCGTGGATGTAGGGCTGCCCGTCGCTGCCGGTGCCCCCTCCAGAATTCCCAGGGTGTGGAGGGCCTGGATGGCGCTATAATCCCAGCTGGGGATGTCGTCGGCGTCGGCGTAGGAAGGTCCCACCCCGGCGTAGTCCTCCAGGTTCAGGCCCAGCCACCGGGCATCATCAGGGCGAAGTCCCCCGGGTGATGTTCGGTCGGGGGCGAAGGTGGTGCTGCTTACTCCCCCCTGGAGGATGCCCAGCTCACTGGTAGAAGCCGGTGTAGGGCAGGGCCCAGTGGCCCTCCATATCCTCAGGGGTTGGAGGAGGTGCCAGAGCGCATCACAGCGTCCCGGCCCAGGTGCCCAGCAGGCGTCCCCAGCGGTGACGGTGATCTGGTGGCTGCTGCTGCCCAGGACAGAGAGGGGTGGCGGGTGAGGGGTGCCGCTTAAGCATCCCAGGTAAAGGGACCGCCTGGCCATCCACGGTGAGGACATCGGTCAGCGGACAGGGCGTTCTGCGAGGCGTCTGTGATCCGGGCGGTTACGTTGGTGCCAGACAGCGACAGGGCCACGGTAGGGGGCGGTGCTGTCCACCGCTCTCGTTGGCCAGGACCAACTGGTCCAGCCACAGGGCGCCGCTGCCTCCGGAAGGGTGAGCCCCTGGAAGGTGGCTGCCCGTCAGGTACCGCGGCGGTGACTTTCTTCCACCCGGTGAAGTTCAAGGTGGCCAGGGACTGGCTCACCGAGTGCCGTCCTCGTAGGCGAAGGCGGCGGAGAGGAGGTTCCCCGACCCGTCGCCGTAGACCCACAGGGAGACGTACCGGTCGCGCTGGGTGAGGTCCTGGGTGCGGGTCAGCCGGGCCCCGTCCCGGTAGTCTACCCGGAGACTTTGGGGTCCATACTTCACAGGGTCCGCGTTCAAGGTGAGGGTGGCGTTCTGAGCGGTCAGGCCGGGGTGTCCCCCTCAAAGTCTGCCAGGAGGGTGTACTGCCCCGGGGCCTTCACGGTGACCGGGACGGTGACGGCCGTGTCCCCGGAGGCCACGCGGATGGCGCCGGTGGCGGAGTTGGGGGTAGGCAGTGAACTGACCGTCGTCGGTGATGGTGCCGATGTCTCCCCTCCACGGTCCACTGGAGGGCGCTGTCCCCGCCCGTGAGGTCAATGGTTCGGTAGGACCCGGCGGCAGAGGTTCACCTTCTGCCCTGGGGTGAGGGAGTAGGAGGAGGGACGCTTGCCGGTGGCCTCGTCGGTGAGGTAAAGGGTGTCTGCCTGGAGCACATGGATCGGGTGGAGCCGGTGACCCGCTGCTCTCGGCGGTGACGGTGTACACCCCCGGGGTCTGGGGGCGGTAAAGAGGCCGCTGGCGCTCACCGCCCCTTCCGGGAGGACCAGGTGATCTCTCCGGGAGCTCATCCATGGGGTACCAGCCGGTGTCCATGGCGGAGACGGTGCACTGGGTGGTGGCCCCAGGGAGGAGGGTGAGGCTCTTAGGGGTCACATAGAGGGAGCCGGGCTGGTTGGTGGGGCTGAGGTTCGAGAGAAGGAACACGGCGTTGCTCACCGCCCGGGGGTGCCGTCCGAGGGCTTGTTGATGATGGAGGAGGAACCATAGTCCGGGTAGGTGGACACCATGGTGGTGGACCCGCCTCCCGTCTAAGAGGATGGCGTTGGTGCAGCCCAGCTCTTTCAGCCGCTGGGCCACCATTTGAATGGTGGCGCCCACGCTGTGTGGCCGGCCTGGCGGCCGTCGATGGTGTAGAAAGACCACCTCGCCGTTGGGCTTGGTGCCCACGGCGGTGCGAGAGGCGGCGGCGCCGTCAGAGAGGGAGGTATCCACCACCCCGTCCTTCAGAATCAGTACAGGCCCCCTACGGCGTAGGTCACGTCCTCCCAGCGGGTGTCCGGGGCGGTGATGCTGATGTCCACGGAGTCCCCGGGGGTCAGGGAGCGGATGACCTCCTGAAGCCATTCCCCGCTCTGGTTAGAGATGGACAGGATGAGCTTGCCCTGGGGGGATGGTGGTGGCGCCGGTGGCCTCCATGACCTGCTCCACGGTGCAGGAGAGGGTGGAGCCGATCTTCAATTCCTCTCCCGGGGTGTTGGGGGTGAGGATCACGTCCACCCCTGCCTGGGTGTTCCGGGTGGTGGAGGCGAAGTCATCGGTGAAAATGTAAAACCCTGTGTTGGTGCGGATCTTGTTGATGTCCGCGATTTTGAGGGAATACCCCTTGAAGTTGGCCTTCAGGTCCAGGTTGGGGGTGCCGATGATGGCGGAACTGTCCTCCAGGAAGCCCAGGGCTTGGAGGTAGGAGGCGGAGGACCGGAGCACCCCGTCGGTGACCACCAGCCCCAGGGGGGGTCGCCGGTGGCCATGACGAAGTAGTCCCCGTTGATGCCGCTGAGGACCCGGTGGCCGTCGGTCTCCAGGGACTTGGCCATGTCGGCCACGGACTGCTTGCTCACCACCGAGGTGCCGTAGCTCACCACGGGGAGATGCTGCCGGAGGGGGGTGTAGGTGACGTAGTTTTCCGTGCGGAGGTCGGACTTGGACGCGCTCCACATCACCTCCCGGGTGAGGGTGGTGCCGTCGCAGATGTCTAAGGTATAGTCGTAGATGGTGCTGCCCAAGGCATCCGAGGCCAGGGCGGTGGGAATCAGCAGGGCCGCACACAGCACCAGGGCGGCAGCCCGTCGTAGGATGGGTTTCATGGGGGGCTCTCCTTTCTGTCCTGTGGTTGGAACACGGGTAAGATGATTCCTATTGTACCATAGAGGGCCAGGGCAAGTCCAGGCCCCCGCTGGACAGGGCCGGGCCGCCTATTGTATAATGAAAGCACCACAGGTTTCTTTAGCTGCTTCCCGGACGGGCTGCCTTGCCGCTGGCCGGTCTTTTTCACGGCTTGACTCTACAATAATAGTAGAGTTTATGCTAAACAGGCAGTTTAAGACAAGGAGAGGATTCCCATGGGAAACCCACCCAATGCCCTGACCAAGGGCAGTGTGCTCAAGGCCCTGGTGACCTTTACGGTCCCGTTTTTGCTGGCCAATGTGTTGCAGTCGCTGTATGGCGCCGTAGACCTTTTCGTGGTGGGGCAGTTTTGCGACGCCCAGGCGGTGGCGGCGGTGTCCACCGGCACCCAGGTGACGCAGATTGTCACCAGCCTGGTCACCGGCCTCACCCCTGGGGGCACCATTCTCGTGGGCAACTACACCGGCATGGAGCGGTGGGACAAGGTGAAGGAGGCCATCGGCACCACCCTATCGGTGTTTGCTGTGGTAGCGGTCCTGCTCACAGCCCTGATGCTTCTGTTTGAGGCCCCGCTGCTCACGGTGCTCAACACCCCGGCGGAGTCCTTCGAGGCCACCATGGACTATGTGGCCATCTGCGCCTGGGGCAACTTCTTCATCTGTGGGTACAACGCCCTCAGCGCCATCCTCCGGGGGTATGGGGATTCCGTGCGGCCCCTGTACTTTGTGGCAGTGGCCTGCGTGGCGAATGTGATCCTGGATGTGGTGTTCGTGGCAGGGGTTTCACCTGGGGGCCTCAGGGACGGCCCTGGCCACGGTGATTTCCCAGGGGCTGAGTATGTTCCTGGGGGATTGCCTACCTGAAACGCCATGCCTTCCTGTTTGATTTCAAAGTAAGCCAGCTTTCGGATTGCCCGCCCCATGGCCAAGGAGCTGGCCGGGTGGGGATCCCCATCTCCTTCCAGGAGCTGATGGTGCGCATCTCCTTCCTGTATCTCACCGCGGTGATGAACGGCTGCGGGGTGTATGCTGCGGCAGTGGTGGGTATCGGGGCAAAGTACGATGTGTTTTCCATGCTCTCGGCCACCTCGGTGGCCAATGCCCTGGCGGCGCTCACCGCCCAGAACATGGGGCGGGCAAGCCCGCCCGGGCCTGGAGGTCTCTGTGGTATGGCTTGGCCTTTGCCCTGGGGCGGCCTTCGTCTTTTGGACCTGGGCTCAGTGGAACCCGGAGAGCATGATCCGCCTCTTCTCGGATGACCCGGGGGTGATTGCCGCAGGGGTGCCTATTTCCGGGCTTGCAGCTACGACTATCTCATGGTGGCCTTTGTGTTCTGCCTCAATGGGTATCTCAACGGCCGGTCGAAGACCCTGTGGACCATGGTCAGCTGTACCTGCGGCGCCCTGTTCCTTCGCATCCCCCTGGTGTGGTATGTGGGGAACCATTTTGCCCAGGACCTGGGGATGCTGGGGACGGTGGCCCCGGTGGTGTCGGGGATGATGGCGGCCTATACTTTGCTCTATGTCCTTTGGGAAGGGAGGAAGCAGCGTGTCTTTAGAGGGAACTGAGCGGTTCTCCATTGGAGAGGTGGCCCGGATGTTCCGGGTGAGTGTAAGCACCTTGCGGCACTATGAGAAGATCGGCCTGCTCGCCCCGGAGTATGTGGACCCCCTACAGGCTACCGGTCCTACAGCACCCGGCAGTTTGAGTGCCTGAACACCATCCGGTATCTCCGAGCCTTGGAGATGCCGTTGGAACAGATCCGGGATTTTCTCCAGGACCGGGAGGTGGGGAAGATCCAGGGATGCTCCTCCAGCAGCGGCAGGCCGTCATCCAAAAACGCCAGGCGTTGGGAATCGTGCAGCGGAAGATTGAGAACCGGCTCCGTCAGATCCAGGATGCCCTGGAAGGGCCTCTGGAGGAGGTTCGCCTGGTGGAACTGCCCGCCCGGCGGGTGGCTTGGCTCCGGGATGAGCTGGCCCCAAAACCTATCTGGACCTGGAACACTCCATCCGCCGTTTAGAGGCGCCTGCCCAGGAAGCGGTGGCCTTTTTGGGAGAAGGTGGGGGTGGGGCTCTCGCCCCCAGCGGCTGCGGCAGGAAACTATTCCTCCTATGACCGGGTCTTTCTCCTGCTGGATCGGGAGGACCGCTATCCCGGCCCGGTGGAGACGCTGCTGCCGGCCACTTGAGACAAGTTGTCCATAAAGCTTGTAAATTAAAAGCTTTGTGGGGCAAAACGTTCTTTTTTCTTTGAATTCTTGAAAGCTAGATTTAGCGATCAATGAAGATGATTTGGACAGCAGTTTCGGTCGTTGTTTAAATACCATTTTATTGAGAGTTTGATCCTGGCTCAGGATGAACGCTGGCGGCGTGCTTAACACATGCAAGTCGAACGGAGAACCCTTGACGGAGTTTTCGGACAACGGATAGGAATTCTTAGTGGCGGACGGGTGAGTAACGCGTGAGGAACCTGCCTTGGAGAGGGAATAACACAGAGAAATTTGTGCTAATACCGCATGATGCAGTTGGGTCGCATGGCTCTGACTGCCAAAGATTTTATCGCTCTGAGATGGCCTCGCGTCTGATTAGCTAGTTGGTGGGGCAACGGCCCACCAAGGCGACGATCAGTAGCCGGACTGAGAGGTTGACCGGCCACATTGGGACTGAGACACGGCCCAGACTCCTACAGGGAGGGAGGCAGCAGTGGGGAATATTGGGCAATGGGCGCAAGCCTGACCCAGCAACGCCGCGTGAAGGAAGAAGGCTTTCGGGTTGTAAACTTCTTTTATTAAGGACGAAGCAATGACGGTATCTTAATGAATAAGCTCCGGCTAACTACGTGCCAGCAGCCGCGGTAATACGTAGGGTGCGAGCGTTAATCGGAATTACTGGGCGTAAAGGGCGTGTAGGCGGGAGTGCAAGTCAGATGTGAAAACTATGGGCTCAACCCATAGCCTGCATTTGAAACTGTACTTCTTGAGTACTGGAGAGGCAGGCGGAATTCCGTGTGTAGCGGTGAAATGCGTAGATATACGGAGGAACACCAGTGGCGAAGGCGGCCTGCTGGACAGCAACTGACGCTGAGGCGCGAAAGCGTGGGGAGCAAACAGGATTAGATACCCTGGTAGTCCACGCTGTAAACGATGGATACTAGGTGTGGGGGGTCTGACCCCTTCCGTGCCGCAGTTAACACAATAAGTATCCCGCCTGGGGAGTACGGTCGCAAGGCTGAAACTCAAAGAAATTGACGGGGGCCCGCACAAGCGGTGGAGTATGTGGTTTAATTCGATGCAACGCGAAGAACCTTACCCAGGCTTGACATCCCGGCGACCGGTGTAGAGATACACTTTCTTCTTCGGAAGCGCCGGTGACAGGTGGTGCATGGTTGTCGTCAGCTCGTGTCGTGAGATGTTGGGTTAAGTCCCGCAACGAGCGCAACCCCTATTGTTAGTTGCTACGCAAGAGCACTCTAGCGAGACTGCCGTTGACAAAACGGAGGAAGGTGGGGACGACGTCAAATCATCATGCCCCTTATGTCCTGGGCTACACGTACTACAATGGCGGTAAACAGAGGGAGGCAAGACCGCGAGGTGGAGCAAACCCCTAAAAGCCGTCCCAGTTCGGATTGCAGGCTGCAACCCGCCTGTATGAAGTTGGAATCGCTAGTAATCGCGGATCAGCATGCCGCGGTGAATACGTTCCAGGGCCTTGTACACACCGCCCGTCACACCATGAGAGTCGGGAACACCCGAAGTCCGTAGCCTAACCGCAAGGAGGGCGCGGCCGAAGGTGGGTTCGATAATTGGGGTGAAGTCGTAACAAGGTAGCCGTTCGAGAACGAGCGGCTGGATCACCTCCTTTTCTAAGGAGTGAGCAGCGGAGTAAGACCGGAGCGAAGGCAGGCAAGGCGACCAAGATTGCCGGAGTGACTGCCATTCCTAGGTCAGACGCTTTATTTTCAGACGTTTGGGAAGTGGAGTAACTTAAGTTGTTTAATTTAGCAGGGCGCATGGGCCCATAGCTCACGAGTCTGATAATCAAGAGGTCGGTGGGGGGCCCACCCCCATTTAGCTCAGATGGACATAGAGCGCACGACTGATAATCGTGAGGTCGGTGGTTCGAGTCCACTTGGCCAAACCAACTTTCTTTTGAAAAAAGAAAGTTGGCCAAAGAAATTTCATTGTAGAAAATTTCGAAGTTGGATACAAGCATTTAAAGTTTAAATGTTTGGATCTGGTTTCGAAAGAAGCTGGAAACGCACCTTGAAAACTGAACAAAGTAACCAAGTATGAAGAGCAAGCAACAGAGGGAAACAAAAATGATTTGTGGAACTTTTCGAAAGGGTAACACAAAACAATTTCGAAGAACTCTGAGCCTGCATAATTCAAACGCTTGAGAACCAGAGCGAGACCTTTCTTTGTAGAGCGGAGAGTAGGACAACAGAGGAAGCAGGAGACACTGCCGTAAGGTGGTCGTGTTTTTTTGCTTACTTTCTTGTTCACAAGAAAGTAAGGTCAAGCGCAAAAGAGCGCAAGGGGAATGCCTTGGCATCAGGAGCCGAAGAAGGACGTGACAAGCTGCGATAAGCTGCGGTGAGGTGCAAATAACCGTTGATCCGGAGATTTCCGAATGGGGAAACCCGGCAGAGCAATACTCTGTCAACCTGCGTTGAATCAAATAGGCGTAGGTGGGGAACCGCCTGAACTGAAACATCTAAGTAGGGCGAGGAAGAGAAATCAAACGAGATTCCGCTAGTAGTGGCGAGCGAACGCGGAAGAGGCTAAACCAGAGGATTTATTCTCTGGGGTTGCGGACAGTCAAGAAGTGGGAATTGGTTAGCCGAAAGGCCTGGGAAGGCCTGCCACAGACGGTGAGAGCCCGGTAGGCGAAAATCAATTTCTAGTGGACTGGATCCAGAGTACCACGGGACACGTGAAACCCCGTGGGAAACGGGGGGACCACCCTCCAACCCTAAATACTACTTGATGACCGATAGAGGAGCAGTACCGTGAGGGAAAGGTGAAAAGAACCGCGGGAGCGGAGTGAAAGAGAACCTGAAACCTTGTGTTTACAAGCACACAAAGCACGTTAAAGTGCGATGTGGTACCTTTTGTAGAATGGTCCGGCGAGTTATTGTTGCTGGCTTGCTTAAGGTATTCAGTACCGGAGGCGAGGGAAGCCGAGTGTTAATAGCGCGAATTAAATAGCATGCATTAGACCCGAAACCGGGTGACCTAGCCATGAGCAGGTTGAAGTGGAGGTAAAGCTCCATGGAGGACCGAACGCACGTTCGTTGCAATGACCGGCGATGACTTGTGGCTAGCGGTGAAATGCCAATCGAACTCGGAGATAGCTGGTTCTCCCCGAAATAGCTTTAGGGCTAGCGTTGTGTTAGATTACCGGAGGTAAAGCACTGAATGGGCTAGGGGGCGATATAGTTACTGAACCCTATCAAACTCAGAATGCCGGCGAATTGATGAACAGCAGTCAGACTGCGTGAGATAAGTTTCGTGGTCAAAAGGGAAACAGCCCAGACCTACAGCTAAGGTCCCAAATAGATGCTAAGTGGAAAACGATGTGAGATTGCCCAGACAACCAGGATGTTGGCTTAGAAGCAGCCACACATTAAAAGAGTGCGTAATAGCTCACTGGTCGAGTGGTCTTGCGCGGAAAATATAACGGGGCTAAGCATCTAACCGAAGCTTGGGCTTGTCGTGAAGACAGGGGTAGGGGAGCGTCGAATACAGGGGTGAAGTCAGAGCGAGAGCACTGGTGGACTGTATTCGAGTGAGAATGCCGGAATGAGTAGCGAGAATTATGTGGGAATCATAATGGCCGAAAATCTAAGGATTCCTGGGGAAGGTTCGTCCGCCCAGGGTTAGCCGGGAGCTAAGGCGAGGCCGCAAGGCGTAGTCGATGCACATACGGTTGAAATTCCGTAGCCACCTTACCGAATTAAAAGCTGACACTTGGGGATAGCGGAACCCGGAGATTGGTAGATCCGGGACCGAACACGAGTAGGGAAGTCCGCGATGCCCTGAGGCGAGAAAAAGGCGAAGGTAGGGTGCCCGTACCGCAAACCGACACAGGTAGATGAGGAGAGAATCCTAAGGCCAACGGGAGAAGGGTTGTTAAGGAACTCGGCAAAATTACTCCGTAACTTCGGGATAAGGGGAGCCTATGAGAGTAGGCCGCAGAGAATAAGCCCAAGCAACTGTTTACCAAAAACACAGGTCTATGCTAAATCGAAAGATGACGTATATGGGCTGACGCCTGCCCGGTGCTGGAAGGTTAAGAGGAGATGTCAGGCAACGAAGCATTGAATCGAAGCCCCAGTAAACGGCGGCCGTAACTATAACGGTCCTAAGGTAGCGAAATTCCTTGTCAGGTAAGTTCTGACCCGCACGAATGGCGTAACGATTTGGGCGCTGTCTCAACAGCCCACCCGGCGAAATTGTTGTACTGGTGAAGAAGCCAGTTACCCGCAACTAGACGGAAAGACCCCATGGAGCTTTACTGCAGCTTAATACTGGAATTCGGTAATTCATGTACAGGATAGGTGGGAGACAGAGAAGCCCGGGCGTCAGCTCGGGCGGAGTCGCCGTTGGGATACCACTCTTGGATTGCTGGGTTTCTAACCTGCGGCCGTGAATCCGGTCGGGGGACACTGTTAGGCAGACAGTTTGACTGGGGCGGTCGCCTCCTAAAAAGGTAACGGAGGCGCTCAAAGGTTGGCTCAGCACGGACGGAAATCGTGCAGTGAGTGTAAACGTATAAGCCAGCCTAACTGCGAGAGTGACGGCTCGAGCAGTAACGAAAGTTGGAGTTAGTGATCCGGTGGTATGTGAGTGGAAATGCCATCGCTCAACGGATAAAAGCCACCCTGGGGATAACAGGCTGATCTCCCCCAAGCGTCCACAGCGACGGGGAGGTTTGGCACCTCGATGTCGGCTCGTCGCATCCTGGGGCTGTATTCGGTCCCAAGGGTTCGGCTGTTCGCCGATTAAAGTGGCACGCGAGCTGGGTTCAGAACGTCGTGAGACAGTTCGGTCCCTATCTGTTGCGGGCGTAAGAGATTTGAAGGGGCTGTCCTTAGTACGAGAGGACCGGGATGGACGCACCTCTGGTGCACCTGTTGTCGTGCCAACGGCACAGCAGGGTAGCTAAGTGCGGACGAGATAAACGCTGAAAGCATCTAAGCGTGAAACTTTCCCTAAGATAAGATCTCTCATCCGTTAAGGAGTAAGGCGCGACGTAGACTATGTCGTAGATAGGCCGGAGGTGGAAGTGCAGTAATGTATGGAGCTGACCGGTACTAATCAGCCGAGGGCTTGACCTTAAAACGCGAGGCTCAAGCGAAGGATGCAGGCGCTTGCAGGACATGCGGAAGTTACTTTGTTCGGTTTTGAGGGTGCGTAGCCCTGAGGTATGCACCTTTAGCTCAGTTGGTAGAGCACCTGACTCTTAATCAGGGTGTCCAGGGTTCGAGTCCCTGAAGGTGTACCAATCCCTTTTTTGGGATGGCAACGGCTGTTCAGTGGACCTCTGAATGGCCCGTTGGTCAAGGGTTAAGACGGCGGCCTCTCACGCCGCAAACATGGGTTCGATTCCCGTACGGGGTCACCAAATGTTTGCCGCACTTGCAGGGCAAGGCAGAGTCCCTTCCGCGTACTTTTATATTTTGAATAGCCTGCCGAAAGCAGCAGTTGGTGTTGATTGCAGTGAGGGTCCACCCGTTCCCATCCCGAACACGGAAGTTAAGCTCACTTGCCGGGGTGGTGCGCTGCGTCCCTCCCCGCCGCGTCCGCTGCAATAGTTGCTGATCTCCACCAGGTCGGAGAAGTTCCGCATGGTGCTGTTTTTCCCGTTGCCGATTTGGCTGCAAAGTACATAGAGCTGCCCACGGGTTTTCGCGTCGGTGTTCTTATCGTCTGCAAGTTTCCTTTGCGGTCTTGCTGATAAGCCTCAACATGGTAATGTTGCTGTCGTACTTATCCACCAGGGAAAAAACGTCGTCGGCGGTCAGGATGCCGGATTTCAGCAGTTCCAGGGCGTTGGCGTCGATGGCGTCAGGGTCAACGGTAGAGCTGGCCCACACCTCGCTTTCAAGGTCGCGCCGGATTGCCTCTTTCTGCCGGTCAAACTCCGCCCACACGCGGCTCTCTGCCGCTCTAAAGGTGTGCTCAGCCTCCAGCAGCGCCGCCTTTGCCCTCTGCCGTCTTAGGTCGTTCTCGCCCCGGTAGGTTTCCGCTCTCCCCGCCTGGGCGTCGGTGTTGGCTTTCTGCGCGGCCTGGAGCTGGTTCCATGCCTCCATGTATTTCTCACGGGCCGTCTTAAAGGCCGTATCAAGGCGCTGGGCGTATTTGTTGTACTGTCTCATTTAACTATTCTCCTTTCTGTTGCACATCGTCCAAAGGGTGCAATCTTCACTGCATCTTGTGGGGTTCACCTTATCGCCGAAGGGACAGCGCCGTCCGACGGTCGGCCCTCGCCGGTCACAATGCCGCAGCCGCTTTCTGTGTACTTCGCACACTGGGTGGAACACTTGAGTTAAAGGGCAGTTGCCCCAGCTTTTTCGGAAGTGCGGGTTCTGTTTCTTTTCGGGGCCGGTGGTACTCTGTCCACCTCAAACTCCCCCGTAAGTCGTTGTAATGGTCATTGGGCGCTCAATCGCCCCCCGGCCCGATACGTCGAAAACGCCTCCCGTGTTCATCCACTTCCCAGGAGCCGCCAATATTGCTCATTCTTGCATCATCCTTTCTGTTACTCAATTACACAAAAATAGTCTGGAATTTCATATCGCAAAATCCTGTCAAGGTCATCCATGCTGTTCCCGCATAGCACCCGAATAAATGTCCCCTTTGCTGCTATGAGGTCATCCACGGTGCCGGTCTGCTCCGCTCCATCGGCTGTGCGGAATAGGATGGTGAGCCGCCGCCCGCGCTTGCGGTCGATATAGTCCGCAATGCGGCGCAGCCGGGTTTTAATCTCGTTCATAGTTCGTCACTCTCCAATTCTGGAAACTCCAGCTTTCCGATTTCCACGGCTTCGTCGATCAGTTGATACAGGGACAGGCTCAAAGCGTCCACCCCTCCACGGGATGGGGATAAAGTACGATCCGCCGTCCGTCCGTGGTGTATGCGCCGTGCTGCATCAGATATTCCTCCGGCGTCAAGGGTGTGTGAAACTCGCCGCTGCCCTCTACAATGAAGGTTGTTATTTCTGGCCGCAAGGTGTCCACATAATCTGACAGCATCCGCAACCGCTCTCTAATGCTTGGCATCCGTTTCATCCCTCCATTGTTCAAGTTCAGTCAGCCGATCCAGCACGTCGGTCAACTCTGTGAATTTCAAATTGAAGTCAAGCAAGGTCCGCGCCGCTGATATTTGGGCGGGGCTGGCCTCTGCGTCGTCGGTCACGATTTTGCCCAGGCGGTCAATCGCGGCGGTCAGGTTCTGCCGCAGCTGCATAGTGGCGTTGCTCAAGAGTCCGGCAGCTGCTTGCTTGTAAGCGGTGGAAAATTCCGGGTCTTTCATGTACTCCCGCAAGGTGCTTTCTCCAATCCCTGCGGCCTTTGCCGCCTCTGCCCTTGTACGGCTCACAAAGGAGGGCTTGCAGGGCTTTTTTTTCTTTACGTGGTGTTATGAGTATCACCCCCTTTCTCTGGTGGTTTCTGCGGGTTTCTGGCGGTCATAAGGGCATGTTCTTCATATCAGGCCGATTTATGCCCCCATTTTGTCCTTTTGGCCCTTTTTGTCACAAGGATTGAAGAATAATTTTTTGTGGGGCGGCCTCCGGTGGACAAATCCACCTCCCGGACATAGCCCATAGTGACAAGGGTTTGAAGGGCCGGTTCCATATCCTCCACACGCTTGAATTTCCCCTTGCACAGCCGGAACAAGTCCCGCTTGCTCATTTCATCCTGGCCACTGCTTTCAATCCTTCCCCATAGATACCGGGCGTTTTCGTATTCCTCATTCGCCCCATGACTTGATAAGCGGCCACGGCATGAGCGGAAAGAAATTCTGCTATGCTGGTAGCCCCGGCCATAACCTCCGGGCTGATAGGGATTTCTGTGGGGTCTCCCTGTACCTCTGCGGCGTGCATCAAGGCCGCGATCCGTACCAGTGCGCCGGTAACTTTGCCGCCCCAGTCCCGCATATTTTCCCATTCATTTCCCAGCCTTTTTTCTATGTATGCCTGGTATTCTTTGCGGATTTCGTCAGCGTCAGGGGAGAGGCGAATTGTCCCGCTCCATTGTGTGGACAAGATACGCCGTACAAATGCCCTGTACTCTGCCCGGACATGGTCAGGGATAGGGAGAGGGGAAATTTCCCGGTGCCCCACCCTTGACTTGCACATGGCATACAGGAAACGGCCACATAATCCCCGGCCCCGGAAGGTGGCGTTGTTCATCAGGCCGGACAATACTTCGGGCTGGATGGTCAGCAGCATGGTCAAGCGGGGGTTTGGTATGCTGTTGGCTTTCCGTCCAATACGGTCAACCACAATCGCGTCCCCGGCGTGGCCCTTTAGGTAAATATCAAAATTTGCGGTCTTATCATATCTCCCGGACAAGCTATCGAATAGGCCGCCCTCGGCGCTACAAACGGTCATACACCCGTCCTGCCTGTCCATCAGGTCTATCAACCGCTCTGGGGTCACATCGTCCACCAGGAGGCGGAAAGGGTGCATATCCTGGAATTGTGCAAGCTGTGCCGATAGCTCCAGGGCCTCCTCCGTTTCTCTGAAAAATTTCCTTTCCCTTTTTGCTGCGGCGTTTTTAGCTGCCTCCAGAGCTTTTTTTCCAGAAGGGCCTTTTCTGTCTGGTTCTGGGCAATCTCCACGGCCTCCAGGTCTCTTTGCTCCGCCTCAAACTCATATATCGGTTTTGTTAAAGCGGATATGACAGCAGACTTTCTCTCTCCAGGTGGCGCTACCGCTACACAATACAGGCATAACGGCTCTCTCCAGTCCGGCGTGATCTCCACGGTGAATTTTGATTGAAACGCAGTTGCCAATACGCCCAGGGACAGGATACCGGCCATTTCCTCCGGGGTCTGCGTACTTTCTGCCAGACATTCCACAAAGGCGGCCAACGGGCCGGGCAAGTCCTCTGTGGGGAAAGGCGGGGTGTCTGTCTCATTAAAGGGGATAGGCATTTCCCATTCTTGATTCTCCGGGACAAAAAGGGCCAGAAGGGCCAAAAGCCCCGGATTCCATCAGGGATTCAAAACTTTGTCGATCCACTTGGTGATAGCCCTCCTTTCCCGGAATATCTGCGCTTGTTCCTCTGGCGTCCCGAACATCAGGGCATCTGACCAGTGCTCAAAGGTTTCGTGCATCCGAATTGCGACGGCTTGTCCATCGGTCAAGCGCCCCATGTCCAGGTCATCCTCCAGAAGTAGCAAGTGCCCCTCCCGGAAAGCTGCGTTCAGGCGGTTAATAAACTCACTCCGCCATTCCTCAAAGGCATTGTGCGCCCCGGCTACTTCCAGACGGCGGCGGGCCTGTTGTGCCTCAGCCTGTGTGGGTTTTCGATGGAGCGGGAGGGCAAGGGCAAAATCAGCATTCAGCCGCTCCACGGCCCCCATAGCGTCCAGGCCCAGGAGGCGGGCGGTGAGGTCGATGGAGTCCCCGCCCACGTCACACACCCAGCACCGAAAGCGGCCCTTGTGAAAACTCATAGAGGGGTGTTTGTCAGCGTGGAAGGGGCAGAGCGCCCAGCCCCGGCGGTCAAAAGTCAAGCCATAGTGACGGGCCGCATCTTGGGCGCTCACCCGCTCCCGGACTTCGCGGAATACGTCAGTCAAGGCCCGCGCCCCTTTCGATTGCCCGCGCCGTCCGCAAAATTTCTTTTTGCGCGGTGTTTTCATGCTCCTGGCAAACCGCTGGGCCTCTGCCGGGTCATCTGTTACCCAATAGCCGCTTTTGTTATCTGCGACAATAAGCGCCCCTGGCACGGCGCTCCTGTTCGATCTGCGCCCGGATGGTTCGATGGTCAAGGCCGGTCAATGCGCATAGTTCCCGGCCAGTTACCGCGCTCTCTGGCTATGGCCCAGGTAGTCAGAAATTTTGATTTGACGGCCCGCCGCCGTCGTGGTAAGATAATCATAGGAAATAGCTGCCCCGCCAAAGCCGCCGTTTCCGCCGCCCGTTCCGCTGTGCCACCAGCGGGGCGGGCTTTCTCTTTGCGCTCATGCGTTCACTCCTTTCAGATTTGCCGCGCTCTTCGCCTCTAACTGCTGAAGAAAGAGCGGCATATTGATTCTGTATTCCTGTCCCACTCGCAGACACGGAATTTCCCCGTTTTTACACCCGGTGCGAATATAACCTTGCGCTAATCCGCTGATTCTGCTGGCCCCTCTGATTGACTGATAGGGGCGGTGAGGTCAATCGTTCGTCTTGACAAGCGAATCGCTCCTTTCTGCTGCCAATCGATTGATGATTTCTAAAAATTTTCTGTTTCTCCGTGTCTGACAGTTCGTAGCGGAGCCGACGCGAAAAGTTTCCGTCATTTAAGCCGATTTCCGCTGCAATCTGGTACAGCTTTACCCCGGCGGCTTTGCAGCTTGCCGAATATCCGTGTTGTGCATGGACTTCCCTCCCTCCGGGTAAATTTTGTTGTTGACAGCCCCCCAAAAGAATGATATCCTAAATACGGGGCAAAAACAACAACATAACCCTATATTTGAATTATAGAGGCGGACGGCAGGAAAGTCAAAGCATAATCTAAATGTGGCCCTGTATATAGTAAAAAAAAAAAAACCCTATATATAGGGTTGAAAGAGGCGCGACATGGAGAACAGGTTCAAAAGAGCACGGACTATACACAACCGACACGGCGCACAATCGACGCAGGAAGTAGCGAAAGAGACAGGGGTCACAAAATCTTTGATAGAGGATATTGAATCCACGGTAGGGAAAGCCTCGTAATGTGGGATATTTGACAGTCAAGAAGTTGGCCCAACATTACGGCGTTTCAGCTGATTATCTTTTAGAATTTCTGATACTCCATCCACCAAAGAGGACATACAGACGGCTTGTAAGACAACAGGACTTTCCACATCAGTTATAGAATGGTTAAAGACAATTACAGGCGATCCCGCGAAAATAGATGCTCTTAATTCAATTTTGGATAATAAAACCTTTCAAGCGATACTCCCTATATAGATGAATTAAAGGACGTACAGATAGCGGCAGAGATGAATAGGCTGGGCCCCGCGAATGAACAGGTAAAATTTGTGCAGGTGAAAGAGATTAGCGACGGCCAGTATTTAGTAGGTGGCTATGAATATCTGTCTGTGCTGGAGTACAGAATTGCGGAGCTTTTGAAAATAGTAATAGATGAAGTAACGCGCCCGTGTTTAGAGGAATTGGAGGGAGAATGATGGCATCTATAAAACAAATGGAGACAAAGGACGGGCGGCGGTTTTTTCAAATTTGCGTCTCCCGTGGATATGGCAAGGCCCCGTATAAAACGCGCTGGTACTGGCCGGACGGCTGGAGCAAGCGGACAGCGGAGCGGGAGGCCGCAAAACAGGCCGCCGCCTTTTGAGCTGGCCTGTAAGAATGGGGGAAGTCCTGAACCGCGCCCAGGAGCGGGAGAAAGCCGCCCGGGAGGCCGCAGAGGCGGCAAAGCTGAAAACAGTCCGGCAATATGCGGACGGGGTGTTTATGCCCACCAAAGAGGCCACATTCTCCGAAAATGCCAGGTCAAGCTATCGGATGTTCCTGGACAAGCATATCCTCCCGGTGCTGGGGGATGTGCTGCTGGTGGAGGTCTCCCCGGCCATGATCTCAAAGCTGCTGATAGATTTCCAGCGGGCCGGATATGCCCATGCTACAACAGTGAAACTGTATAACATCCTAAACGGCATTTTTGAAATGGCCTTTCTTGATGACAGTATTCCCATGAACCCCATGCTGAAGGTGAAACGGCCAGCGCCCAGGAAGGACGAACAGCCCAAAGAGGAAAGCGACAAGGCATATACTGTGCAGGAGTTATCCTATATCCTTTCCTGTGCCGCCCAGGAGCCGCTGCAATGGCAGACATATATTTCCCTGGCTGCTGATACCGGCCTCCGCCGTGGGGAGTGCTGCGGCCTCCAGTGGTCTGATATTGACTTCAAGGCCGGGGCGGTGACGGTGCGGCGCAATCTGCAATACACGGCTGCGGCGGGCGTGTATGCCACAAGCCCAAAGAATGGCAAGGTGTGCGTGGTGGATGTGGGGCCGGACACACTGGCCCTGCTGAAACGGCTCCGGGAGAAACAGGCGCAATCCTGCATTTCAAAGTGGTGCTTTACCCAGGAGGGGACAGCGGAGCCCATGCACCCGCAATCCCCACAAGGTATTTTAAAAGTTCGGACAGCGGTATGGCGTCAGGATTTCCACCCACACAAACTCCGGCATAGTTCTGCCTCTATCGCAATCACAAGCGGGGCGGATGTGGTCAGTGTGTCGGAACGGCTGGGGCATAGTGACACGGCGGTTACATTGCGGATGTATGCCCATGCCAATGAGGAAAGTATACGGCGGGCCGGTCAGACAGTCGGGACGCATTGAAAGCCCAGCAAGGGTAAAAAAAGAGCGGCGCAGGATTTACTCCTTGCGCCGTTTCTATGGTCTGCAAAAAGGATTGAGCAAAGGATTGAGCTACAAGCGAAAAGGGTTGAGGTCAAACTAAAGTAAGCTACGCCAAACTACAATAGGGTCAAACCTTGAAAGCGTTGCGCTCCAACGGTTTTGTGAGATAAAGCAAAACAAATCACAACAAGCTATAACAAGGCTAGTTATAATTGGTAAGGATGAGGTCGGCGGTTCAAATCCGCCCAGCAGCTCCACATTTGAAAAGCCTTGAACCTTAACGGGTTCAAGGCTTTTTTTTTTTCAGACATTTCTTTTGTTAGTAACCCGTCTGTAACGTTATTCCCTTTGACGTCTTTTTTCGCCGCCATGAAAAACCGCCTGCATTTCTGCAGGCGGTTTTCCAATGCGTATGGGAATGTTAAGCACCAGATAGGGAAGAGGCCGAAACCCGACAAAACGCTTTACCTAAATTTCACGGGAAATGGGTGGTTTCCGGCGGTGGTCTTCTGCTATCCTGGAAAAAAGGGCGGCTGTCAAGCGCTTCCAGGAAAGGAGACCTGCCCCTATGTGGAACCCCCGCCAGAACGTGAAAGACGCTCCCCGACAGACCGGCCAGGTTGCCCTGGGCGGCCGGCATTGGCTGCCCGCCTCCTGTTCTGTGGGGTGGTGCTGGCGGTGCTGGTGGGGCTGGGGGTGTGGCTCAACCAGCCCCGGAAGGGGAGGCCACCGCGGCCAGCCAGCTGGTCTTTACCCCGGCCCGGGTGACTGCGGTGCTCAGCGACAACGCCGCCCCCGACGAGGAAAACGGGGAGGGACGACGGGTTGGCACCCAAGAGCTGAGAGATCCAGTTGCTCTCTGGCCCCATAAGGACGAGATCCTGCCCCTGACCAACCACATGAGCGCCCTGTTCAATGTGGATGTGGAGGAGGGGGGGACCGGGTGATTGTCCGCCTGATCACCCAGGAGGATGGCACTTACTATGCCGCGATGTTCAACTACGACCGCGGCCTGGTGATGGGCATTACCCTCTTGGTTTTTGTGCTGTTTTGGCCCTGCTGGGGGCCGGAAGGGGATCCGTGCTCTGCTGGGGCTGGTGTTTACCCTGGCCTGCGTGTGGTTTTGCTGATCCCTGGCCTCATCCAGGGGGCTGCCGGGGATCCCCCTTCACCGTGGCCATCGCGGGGGTGACGGCTGCGGCCTGCCTTCTGCTGCTGGACGGGTTCACCCGGAAGAGCTTCTGCGCCATCCTGGGCTGCATAGGCGGCGTGGCGGCGGCGGGGATCTTTGCCGCCCTGGTGGGGGTGGCCACCCCACTCAACGGCTTTAACATGAGCGAGGCGGAGAACCTGCTCCTCTATGGGGGCGGAGCAAAGGCCTGCACGTCAGCGGCCTGTTGGTGTGCGGGGTGCTGGTGGCAGCCTTGGGGGCGGTGATGGACGTGTCCATGTCCATCGCCTCGGCCCTGTGGGAGCTGCGGGTCAACAACCCGGACCTGCTTACCGGGACCTCTTCCGCTCCGGGATGAACATCGGGAAGGACGCCATGGGCACCATGGCCAACACCCTGATCCTGGCCTTCGCTGGCTCCTCCTTGAACACCCTGCTGCTGGTCCGGGTGTATGACATTCCCTTTGCCCAGCTCATCAACACCGATTTCATCTGCGTGGAGATCCTCCAGAGTGTGGCCGGGTCCATGGGCATCCTTTTTGACAGTTCCCCTGGTGACCGCCGTGAGCGCCAAGCTCATGACGGCGGACCGGGTTCAGCATAGTACGAAAACACCCCAGAGAATTTGAAAAGACGAAAGGAAGGAATGTGTATGCACGCGAACCGACATACCCAGGGCCAGCGGTGGCTGGCGTGGGTCATGGCTGTGGTGCTGTGCCTGGGCTTGCTCCCAGGGGCAGCGTTGGCGGCGGAGGAGACTGGCACGTATCAAAAAGTGACTGAGAATCAAGAAGATTGGAGCGGCGAGTATCTGCTGGTCTACGAGGCAGGGTGATACGAACGCATATGTGTTTGATGGCAGTTTGAATAAATTGGATGCTGTCAACAACTATGTATCTGCCGAAATTGAAAATGAAACAATCAAGGCAGATCAGAAATACTCTGTCACAGTTGAAGCTGTAACAGGCGGATATGTCATAAAAGCTGCCAGCGGAAGCTACATTTATGCATCATCAGACAGTAATAGCTTAGCAACTACGGAGAATCAAAGTACTGCTGCGAGATATCCGATTACATTTGCAGTCGAAGAAGATGAGATTGATATTGAACTTTCTTCTGGCCCTCATATGCGCTTTAACGCAGCTTAGCGACCAAATGCGGTTCCGCTACTACAAGTCTGTCACTTATGACAAGCAAAAGCCTGTAACTCTCTATCGTCTTGAGGAGAGTTCTGTTCCCGCCCCGGCACCGTCGCTGCTCCCCAGGCCACCCCCAGTCGGGCACCGTGGCCTCCGGCACGGAGATCACTTTAAGTACCACGACATCTGGCGCGGAGATTTACTATACCCTGGACGGCAGCGGCCTACTACAGGAAGCATGCATTACAGCGACGCAAGCAAGCCCAAGATTGAAGGCGAAGTTAGTGCAGAAGTTACTCTGAAAGCCATCGCTGTGCTGGGCGAGAACAAGAGCGCGGTGCAGACTCTCAACTATACTATTCAGGAGGATGAACC
>VOFG01004397.1_pt1 | contig 34545 bp, 77 predicted proteins | sample 5384171 | NCBI WGS metagenome assembly VOFG01 (sample SAMN12384726, study PRJNA508395) | human gut metagenome | isolation source: healthy gut F | host: Homo sapiens
TCATCATCTCATTATCTATGATCAGATAAGGAGTACAGATATATACATATTTTTTTGCCTTGATTGATAATGTTCAGATATATCTTCACCGACAACCTCCTCATCCAGAGGTGTATCACAGAACGGCTGAACAAATCCATCACTCTCAAATTCTTCCTCATGATATCTGTGGGGAAAATAGGCTTTAATGTATTGTCCTTCCGATTGTTGGTGATCACTGCCCACATATGGAGAAACATTACCGTCATATTCCAGACAGCTTCTCCCTTGAGCATAACAGCGGTATCCTTCCAGTGACCGAAACGTTCTTTCTGGTTGATATATTCATCCGCAAGGTTGATGCCCCCGTAAATCCAACCCATCCGTCAATGATACAAAGTTTCCTGTGATCACGGTTATTCTGGATAATATTAAAAATGGGACGAAAAGGATTAAAAACCTGACATTTGATTCCTTTTTTTCTGAAGCTCTTCATAATATTTATGGGGAAGTGTTGTAAGACAGCCAAATCCGTCATAGATCAGGCGCACATCCACACCCTCCGCAGCTTTCTTTTCCAGAATATTCAGGATTGTCTCGCGACATCACCCCATCATTGATAATAAAATATTCAATAAAAATATATTTCTGCGCCTGTTTCAGTTCCCTCACAAGCACCGGAAACATATCATCTCCTACCTGAAAATATTCTGCAGTTGTGTTCTCATGGATCGGAAACTGGAAACATCCGAAATATATCTGGACTGAATTTGAAGCCGAGGGATCTCTTCCTCAAAGACTTCTGAAGTCGTCTGCTCCGCCCATCATGCATTAAGGCTTTCTCCTCAATCCTCTGTTCAAAATCCTGGATGCATAATCGCAATTCTGGAATTTCCAAAAAACAAAATATAATACCTCCCAAAATTGGGAGGATCAGGATCAACATTGTCCATCCAGTTTGTAGGAGGGGATTGATCTTTTTGTTTACGATCAGATACGATCAATGCTATGATCCAGATCAATGCACAATTAATTATATTTACGTTTTCTTGCGGCTTCAGATTTCTTCTTTACGACGAACGCTTGGTTTCTCGTAATGCTCTCTCTTACGGATTTCCTGCTGGATTCCTGCTTTAGCACAGCTTCTCTTGAATCTGCGAAGAGCGCTATCTAAAGTCTCGTTTTCTTTTACGATAACGTTTGACATAGACTCACACCTAACCTCCCTCCAGTTGTAGATTGTGCTAAAATACAACTGTCTGGGTATTTTTCTTGCACATAGTGATATTATATACATAGTTGTCAACATTCGTCAACATTTTTTTGGTATTAATTTTTAGAAAAAATTTTCCAATTCAATTTTTTGCATGTTTTTTAGTGAATCTGACCTTCAGGATTCCTGCTGCTGCATCGATTGCTTCCTGAGCTTTTCCGGATTCTTTCCGCCGGCCTGTGCCATGTTCGGACGTCCACCGCCGCCGCCGCCGACAACTGCAGCCACTTCTTTGATCAGGTTTCCGGCGTGTGCACCTGCTTTCTGTGCGGAGTCAGTAGCCATGGCAAGAAGACTTACTTTCCCGTCGTTTACAGCCGCCAGAAGGACAACGCCCTCTCCAAGTTTGCCTTTCAGCTGGTCGCCAAGGTCACGAAGTCCATTCATGTCCACTCCGTCTACCTTTAGCTGCAAGGAGTTTCACACCCTTGACATCTACTATTTTGTTCATGATATCTCCAAGGGATCCCTGTGCCAGTTTGCTCTTTGAGAGATTCAGTTCTCTCTGGAGAGTTTTACTTCTGCCTGAAGATGTCCGATCTTCTCTACGATCTCTGCCAGGATTTGCTTTGAGAGCTTTTGCAGCTTCGTGAAGCAGTTCTTCCTGTTTCTTATAGTATTCGATAACACCGTTACCTGTCAAGTGCTTCGATACGGCTTTTACACCTGCTGCAATACCGGTCTCAGAAACGATCTTGAACAGCATGATGTTGCCTGTGTATTTTGCCACATGAGTACCACCGCAGAGTTCCTTGGAGAAGTCGCCCATAGATACGACACGTACCTTCTGGTCATATTTTCTCCGAACAGAGCCATTGCTCCGGATTTCTTTGCTTCCTCAATATCCATAACGTCTGTACGGACTTCAGGAAGACCAGCCTGGATTCTCTTTATTTACAATGCTTCTGTCTTTGCGATTTCCTCCGGTGTCATTGCCTGAAAGTGTGCAAAGTCGAAACGGAGTCTGTCCGGAGTTACAAGGGAACCTTTCTGTTCCACGTGAGAACCGAGAACACTTTTGAGTGCCTTCTGAAGAAGGTGTGTTGCACTGTGGTTTTTCTCAGTGTCTCTTCTTGCCAGCTTCATTTACTTTCAGGGAAACAGTTTCACCTGTGGTCTTGATCATGCCCTGATTCCATATGACCTACATGACCGATTTACCGCCCGGAGTTTGATAGTGTCCTCAACAACGAACTTACCGTTTGCAGTTTCGATCACACCTTTAATCCACCTTCCTGTCCGCCCATGGTTGCATAGAATGGTGTCTTCTCTACAAATACACTACCTTTCTGGCCTTCCATCAGGGAATCTACGATCTCTGTCTCTGTTGTAAGGACTGTTACTTTGGAATCAAATGTAAGATGATCGTATCCTACGAATTCTGTTGTAACATTTACATCGATATCATCGTAAACGGTTGCATCAGCACCCATGTAGTTTGTTACTTCACGGGCTTTACGTGCCTTTGTACTCTCTGCTCTTCCATTGCCTTTCTGGAAGCCTTCTTCATCAATTCCATATCCCTTTTTCCTCAGAATCTCTTTTGTAAGATCCATCGGGAATCCGTAAGTATCATATAAGTTTGAATGCATTTTCTCCGGAAAGTGTCTTTTTCCCGGCTTGCTTTCATCTCTTCTTCCATATCGCAAGGATGCTTAGTCCCTGATCGATGGTCTTGTTGAACTTGATTTTCTTCTTTATTTGTCAGAACTTTAAAGATAAAATCTTTCTTTTTCTTCCAGTTCCGGATAACCTGCTTTGGAACCATTGATCACATTCTTCACTGAACCTGGAAAGGAAGGTTCCTTTGATTCCCAGAAGACGTCCGTGACGTGCAGCACGACGGATCAGACGGCGAAGTACATAGCCGCGTGCCTTCGTTTGTAGGCATGATACCGTCGGATATCATGAATGTTGCAGAACGAATATGATCGGTAATCAGACGGATGGAAACGTCATCGTTATATCTTCTCGTATTCTTTTCCGGAGATCTTCACATACCAGGTTACGCAGTGCACAGATGGTATCTACATCGAAAATAGAATCTACATCCTGAACAACAACGGCCAGACGTTCCAGCCCCATACCAGTATCGATGTTCTTCTGTTTCAAAGTTGTATAATTTCCGTTTCCGTCGTTTTCAAACTGGGTAAATACGTTATTCCATACTTCCATGTAGCGGTCACAGTCACAACCTACTGTACATCCTGGCTTACCACATCCATACTTTTCCCCACGGTCATAGTAAATCTCTGAACATGGACCACAACGGACCTGCACCATGCTCCCAGAAGTTGTCTTCTTTTCCGAAACGGAAAATACGTTCGGCCGGAATTCCGACCTCTTTGTTCCAGATATTGAAGGCCTCATTATCATCCAGATAAACAGACGGATAGAGACGGTTCGCATCAAGTCCTACTACTTCTGTGAGGAATTCCCAGGACCAGTGGATGGCTTCTTTCTTAAAGTAGTCACCAAAGGAGAAGTTACAAAGCATCTCAAAGAATGTACCGTGGCGTGCGGTTTTACCTACATTCTCGATATCACCTGTACGAATACATTTCTGGCAGGTGGTCACTCTTGTTCTCGGTGGTTTCTCTGCACCTGTAAAATATGGTTTCAGCGGAGCCATACCTGCGTTGATCAGCAGAAGACTCTTATCTCCCTGGGGTACCAGGGAAAGCTTTTTCATTACAAGATGTCCTTTGCTCTCCATGAAAGTCAAGAAACATCTGACGAAGTTCGTTTACCCGTATTTCTTCATGATTTTTCCTCCTTTCCTCCATTAAATAGTATTAATTGCTAAACTTTGTTGAATTTCTTTTTACCTTTTTCAGGACAATGCCGTCACCTGTAAGGCTGCTTTTGGCAACGTGTGTTTGACGTCATCTGTGATCTTTTCTCCGTCAATGGAAACACCGCCCTGTTCGATGGCACGACGTCCTTCAGGAACGGGTTGGAACCATTCCTGCTTTTACAAGCATGGAGATCAGGTCGATTGTTCCTTCTTCTGAGAAGTCTTCGTCTGTCAAGCTCAGTTGTCGGCATGTGTGCTGTATCAGCGCCGCCTGAAAAAGTGCTCTTGCGCCTTCCTGCGCTTTCTTTGCTTCCTCTTCGCCATGAACCAGATTTGGTCAGCTCGTATGCAAGGATTTCTTTTGCTTTATTCAACTGGCTTCCTTCCCATTTCTGCCATCTCGTCGATCTTCCAATCGGAAGGAAGGTAAGAAGACGCATACATTTGATAACATCTGCATCATCCACATTTCTCCAGTACTGATAGAAATCAAACGGGGATGTCTTATTCGGATCAAGCCATACAGCTCCGGACTGGGTTTTTCCCATCTTCTTGCCCTCGGAGTTGAGAAGCAGTGTGATTGTCATGGCATAAGCGTCCTTACCAAGTTTACGACGGATCAGCTCTGTACCGCCAAGCATGTTGCTCCACTGGTCGTCGCCGCCGAACTGCATATTACAGCCATATTTCTGATACAGCATGTAGAAATCGTAGCTCTGCATGATCATGTAGTTGAATTCCAGGAAGCTTCAGTCCCTTTGCCATACGCTGTTTGTAGCACTCTGCAGTAAGCATACGGTTTTACTGAGAAATGTGGGACCAACATCACGCAAAATTCTACATAGTTCAGGTTCAGAAGCCACTCAGCATTGTTGACCATGAGTGCCTTGCCGTCTGAAAAGTCGATAAAGCGGGACATCTGTTTCTTGAAGCAGTCGATATTGTGCTGGATGGTATCCTTGGTCAGCATCTGACGCATATCAGATCTTCCGGACGGGTCACCGATCATACCGGTTCCGCCGCCGAGAAGTGCGATCTGGACGGTTGCCTGCCATCTGAAGACGCTTCATCAGGCAAAGTGCCATGAAATGTCCTACATGAAGGCTGTCTGCAGTCGGGTCAAAGCCAATGTAGAAGGTTGCCTTTCCGTTATTTACCATTTCTTTGATCTCGTCTTCATCTGTTACCTGGGCAATCAGGCCTCTCGCCTTAAGTTCTTCCCATACTGTCATAATATGTTCCTCCTGTAATAAAAAAAAAAGCCCGGTTCCTGTCCTTTTAGGACGAGAACCGGGTCCCGTGATACCACCTAACTTCGCAGGAAAAACTCCTGCCTCATTGAGCACGATAACGAGTGCCCCTCCGTCGCAGCCTACTAAAAAGTTCGGTGCGAAGCTCCGGGATGTATTCGCAAAAGTACTGCACGCGCCTCTCACCATCCGGCTGCTCTCTGTGTGTGTTGCTTCTGTTACTTCTTCCCTTCAAAGCTGTTTCATATACTTCTAAAAGTATACAAATTGACTTTTGTTTGTCAAGTGTGTTTTCTTTCTAGTTTAACAACTTAAAGTGATAAACAGTGCTTCGCATTATCCAGGATTTCCTGCGGATTATCGATAAATATCTCATCTGCCGCCTGACGTCTAAACTTCTTTGAAACATAGGCATAGGCATCTCCGATCCCAGACACGGCGTTTTGCTGCCATGGCAGTCTGAACCAATAAACTGTACAAGCTGCTCATCCTCAAGAAGCTTTCCACAGTATTTCTTCACTCCATGTCCGTTTTTCCGATCACACCGTCGCATTGACCTGCATATAGGCTCCCTTATTTACGAGATACTCAACCAGTTCTATGTCCTTCATGCATTTATAACGTTCAATGTGCCACGATCGGTTTATATCCACTGGAAAGCAGCTCATATATTCTGTCCCTGATATACTTTTCCTCTGTACTTGCAGAAAATTTGTAAGTACATATCTGATCCTGCCATCGAATACACTCTGTCAGCGTGCAGGTATTCCAGCATTTCTACATTCGCATGAAACTCACAGCCCAGAAAGACTTTAAGATCCGGTCCGATCTTTTCGGCCAGTCGTCTTAATACCAGGAAATGTTTTTGACAATCTCCAGGAGTCTCAAACATCTCCCGTCTGAAATGGGGCGTTACAATAATTTACGCACACCCTGCTCATACTCCATCTGAAGCATGGCAAAGGCTTCTTTCACACTCTGTGCTCCATCATCACCAACGGAACTATATGGCAGTGCATGTCAAACAGTCCCCTGTCTGCCATTCCACTCCTCTCCTTTTCTGCTGTATTACCCGGGGTAATTATATCCTATGAACGTTTCTTTTGCAACTGGTTTTTTCACACCGGACATCCTTCTCACATAAAAATGAATTGTAGACAAAAAGCTGGAGGATTTTATAATGAGTGATTTGCTGCTACAAACTGTGGATACAACAACGATTGTGGATGCAATAATGGGTGCGGATGCGGCAGCGACTGTGATGCAGCAACAGCTGTAGCTGCGGAACCAGTCTCTTTGGAGGCAGTTTCCTCCTGCAGCTGCATTCTCTGGATCATCATTCTTATGTGCTGCTGCGGAAATAACGGATATGGCAATAGCTACGGTGGATGCGGAAAATGATAACTGCTGGATCATCCTCGTTCTGCTTCTTCTCTGCGGCGGATGGCAACAACAATGGCTACGATTTGTGGATGCAGTTGCGGATGCGGCAACAACTGTGGATGCTGATTTCTGTTCCTGTAAAGGGGCATACCAGGCAAAAAAGCAGAGGATCATTCCTCTGCCTTTGATCTTTTTCTGCATTTTCCTCTTTTTTTCAACAGGTTTTTCTGTTTATTTTCAGACATTCCATGTCAGTTCAAAAAAGCATTTCCATCCAGTACCAGTTTTTCTTCTTTTTGTCGTCCATACGGATCCTCTCTCCTGTTTTCCTACCATTTATCTTATATTGAGCCATGCCTCTCTGTCATAATCTAAAAAACAAAAAGCATATCTTCATATAAAAAAGGAGCCTTATTTTATGGAAGAAGAAATGATCTCCCAGACCAGATTTGACCAGCTGGTTTCTGATGACCAGTCACAGATGCTGAAAAGGCTTTATTCCATATCTCCCGCCCAGAAGTCCAGGTTCTCTCTGTATTTACAAAAGCAAGAGAGCTTTCAAACACCATGGCTCTGTTTCAGGGCAGACCGCCAGAGATGCAGATCTGCGCCTCTCCTTCTGCTTCTCCTTCGGATCTTTTGGATGATATCCGTAAATTCAGCTATGGCAAGCCGGGAACAGATCGATCAGATCAGCAATTTTCTCGTGATGATACAATTAATACAGGTGATGAACAGCTCCGGTATGGAAGAAGGTGATACCTCTGGAACAGAACTGGCAGAATGATCCCAGGCTCAATAACATTGACCCGTCAAAACTTGCTCTTCTTCAGAATCTCGCGGGACAAAGCGGGCAGATCTCCCTCAGATATGCTTCCTTTTCTGATGAGTGCAGCTGCACGGGGCAGGCAGAATGGACTTAATTTTTTCTCCTGATGAAATTTCAACAATACTGAGTGTTCTTAAAACCGGAAAATCCCCAGCGAAGCTGCAAAACTCGATCAGATCGTCCGGCTTATGCGTATGAGCCGGTAAAACGGGAGGGTGTGGCTCATTCCGAGTCACATCCTCCCCTTAATCCCAGACAATATTATTGAACCATGGACATCGCAGACTCAACTAAAATATTGGCACTTCTTTCGCTGGATTCCTATGACCTTACTTTTTTTTGTGTCTATATATATTTTTTTTGAATAAGTTTTTCCAGTGATTTATTTGATTTACTACTTTTAAGAACATACCTCAAGTGCTGTTATTGATAAGCATCAGAGTCCAACATTCCTATACAATTAATCACTTTCTCAATATCTTTGATATTTCTTTTCAGTTTATGCTTTGTAATATTAAACTTGCTTCCTTCGACAAAAGTTCGACATTTAATCCCCAACAAAACGTAAAAATAGGCATGCCAAGGATTGTACCTCCCTGATATGCCTATTAAAAATAACATCTTCAATCTCTGACAAGGTTATTGCAGTACATACTTCTGCTTTCGCATCATATGTACTCAAATATTCATCACACTCTATAAATCTATTATTTCTCTTTCTCCCTCATCATTTGCTCTAAATACCATCTGAAATATAGTATTCATTGACATAATATAAACTCAAAACCATTGAAAAAATGGAATAATGTTGTTGTTTTACCGGATCAAGTAAATATGCTACCTGACCTTTCAGTTTTCCTACTGATTGCAAAACATCTTTATCTCGATGCTGGAATAGCCAATAAAAGTTTTCCTTCATCATTCATTTCTTTTTGTGTGATACTTCTCTGCATCATCATAATAGTATAAACTATACGCTTTAATAGTTGCATAAGCATAAAGACGCTTTCTGTCTTCTGCCACCAGAAGATGTAACACCTTTACCCTCTATTGAATCTTTTCGCATATTTATGCTGATATTCTGTCATGTCCTCGTTTCCACAATCAAACTGCTGTATCACTTCATCTGTGACTTTGATTGATTCAGTTCGATAAAGTTTGGTTCTTGATTATCCATTAATCTTCCTTGTCCATCAACTCATTCAGTGCATTGAGATTCTGTATTCAAATTTTGCGCAACTGTTCACCTCATTCCAAAAATGCCTCAGTTGGTCGATTTTCATTTACTTTTTAAAAAAATGTTTTCTTTGTCATAAGTAATAATGCAACCTGGATTTCGTTTCTGTGCTAATGCCATATAATCAACCTCCTTCTGTTCTTTAAATTTATATTATTATTCATAAGAATATAACACCCCAGTCATTCTATATCAATAACTGGGTTCATACAAATATCCTTATTTCTTGATTATATTGTATCATAAGCCCAGTTTTTTGAATCAATTATTTACTCAATTATTATGCCCGTACTCTCTGCGATATACACATCAATACGGCTCTACTCGCATCGTAAGCAGCTTCTCATATATGTATTCTGGTATCTTGTCTCTGTATTTTGACACCGTAATTGCAATGTCGCATTCTTAAAAAAAGCCCATAACTTTTTGTCATGGACTTTATCTTGTCATATAGGCTTTATTTATTTTCCTTATCAGCGCGTTCCATCATGCAGTCGCGTAAATGCCAGTCCGTGTGCAACGGTCTGTTCTCTCACTCGCACGGTTCCCTGGAAATGGAATTCTCTTACCTGCGTGCAGCCCTTATAAGGAGCATCCCATAAAGACGGTTCCGACCGGTTTTCTTTTGTTCCACCGCCCGGACCTGCGATCCCTGTCACGGAAAGGCAGATATCTGTCTTGGATGCTTTGCGGCCGCCCTTTGCCATTTCTGCCGCACATTCCTCGGATACAGCTCCGTGTTTCTTAAGTGTGGACTTGCTGACATCGAGGCATCTTCTCTTGGCTTTGTTACTGTAAAGTGACCATGCCCTGCAGAAATACCTCAGAAGCTCCTGATACATTGACGATCCTTGCGGCAATCGCACCACCTGTACAGGACTCTGCCAGAGAAAGTGTCATTTCCTGTTCTTTCAGCATATCTACCACAGCTTCCTCCAGAGATTTGGATTCTTCCTGTCGCAAAAATGTTTCTTCCGAATCTTGCCTTAAGTTCTTTGACAACAGGTTTGATGAGTTTCTTACATTCCTTCTCATTCTTGCCCTTGGCGGTAATGCGAAATGTACCTCACCGGTCTTGGCATATGGCGCGATCGTCGGATTGGTCTGGCTTTCGATCAGGTCCTCGAATCTCCTCTGCAACCTGACTCTCACCGATCGAGCAGATCTTCACCATCTGGAATAAATGATCTCCGGCTGTTTCTCACGCAGATACGGGAAAACAGACTCTTCAAACATCGGTTTCATCTCACCTGGAGGTCCGGGAAGAAGAATTGCTGTTTACCCCTTTTTCTCAGGATCAGTCCCGGTGCTGTACCATTATGATTATCCAGAACGGTGCCCCCTTTGGAACCATCGCCTGCTTATAATTGTTTGTTGTGATCTTTCTCTGTGGATTATTCTTCTTATACTTCTTAAGATATTCCTCCATCAGCTCTTTGCTGTGAAGATCCTCCACAAGCTTCATTCCCATCACATCAGCCGTGACTTCCTTCGTCAGATCATCTCTGTCGGTCCGAGACCTCCTGTGAGAATTACGACATCCGAACGGTCCAGTGCTGTCTGAATGGTTTCGCATACGTGTCTCATTGTCTCCCACAACTGTCTGATAATAGACAGAAAGCCCAAGCTCTGCACATTTTTCGGAAAGATATGCGCTGTTGGTATTCACAATATTTCCAAGAAGTATTTCTGTTCCTACAAGTTCTGAAATCTGTATCCCTCTGTTATCATTTGATACACCTCCTGTTTTAAAAACTGGGTTATTCCTGCATGGACAGAAATTCTGCGGTTCTGCCAGATGTAGGTCATCAGTGAAATAACGGTGAAAAAGTGCAAGAGAGAGCCAGATAAAAATCTGCTCCAGGATCACAAACACAGCAAAAGATAAAAAATTGCAGGATCAGCAGAATGATCATGATCATCTGGGAAACGGTTTTGAACTTGCCCCAGTAGTTGGCTGCGATCACAATTCCGTTCTCTGCTGCGATCAGACGAAATCCACTGATAATAAATTCTCTTCCGATAATAATGATCACAAACCATGCAGGCAGTCTGCCAAGCTCGATCATACAGATCATTGCAGAGCAGACCAGAAGTTTGTCTGCCAGCGGGTCCATAAATTTACCAAAATTTGTTACCAGATTGTTTTTACGAGCCAGGTATCCGTCAAACCAGTCCGTAATACTTGCTGCCAGCAAAAAGGATAAGAGAGATATAACGATTTGCCTCTCCACCCCCATCCTGTCAAATAAAAATACAACAGAAACGGTACCATGATCATTCTTGCCACTGTCAGTTTATTCGGTAAATTCATCAGCCAATTCTCCTATCAAATCATATTCGAGTGCTCCTGTTACACGGACACGTGCAAAATCACCTGTCACAAGAAGTTCTCCTGTCTGAACGAAGATATATCCGTCAACCTTCGGTGCATCTGCATAAGTTCTTCCAATATAGGCACTCTCGCCGGACACCTTGCCTTCGATCATAACAAAGTTCCTGTCCGATCCGATTCTCATCACCCTTCTCCAGAGGAAATCTCCTGCTGGAGAGACATGAGTTCATCTCTTCTCTCTTCCTTAACTTCCTCCGGAACCTGTCCTTCCATGGTCTCTGCCGGTGTTCCTTCCTCCGGTGAGTAAGTGAACACGCCGAGACGGTCAAATTCCATCTCATCGACGAACCGCATCAGTTCTTCATGATCTTCCTGTGTCTCACCCGGGAAGCCTGTGATCAGAGAAGTACGGAGCACAATATCCGGAATTTCACGGCGAAGCTTTGTAATGATATCTGTAAGCTGCTTTTCTGGTGGTACGGCGTCCCATTCTTTCAGAATACGGTCGCTTGCATGCTGGATCGGAAGATCAAGATAATTACATATCTTCTTTTCTTCCTTCATGACCTGGATCAACTCTCATCATAAATCTCCTCCGGATAACAGTAGAGAACACGTATCCAGCGGATTCCTTTGATCTGGCAGAGCTTCTTAAGCAGAATGTGAAGTGTTTTTCCTGCCGTAGAGATCCGTACCATAAACAGTAGTTTCCTGTGCTACAAGAATCAGTTCCTTCACTCCCTGAGAAGCCATATATTCTGCCTGCGCAAGAAGACGTTCCTCCGGAACACTTCTGAAACTGCCTCGAAGAGACGGGATGATACAGTAAGTACAATGCTTGTCACAGCCTTCTGCAATCTTGAGATATCCAAAATGACCACCTGTCGTCAGTACCCGTCTGCCGGAATCCTCCGGAAGTTCATTGATATCGCGGAATTCCTGAAAAACATTTCCTGCCTGCACTTCATTTAATGCCTTTACAATATCCCCGTAGGAGGTTGTTCCAAGAACCGCATCCACCTCCGGGATTTCCTGTGTGATTTCTTCTTTATAGCGCTGTGCCATGCAGCCTGTTACGATCAGTGCCCATTTACCAAGGGATTCTGCCATCTCAAGGATCGTGTTGACACTCTCCTCCTTGGCATCATGGATAAAACAGCAGGTATTGATCACGATCGCATCTGCTTCCTCCTCGGAATCCACGATCTCATGCCCGCTTCCCGTAAGAAGACCCAGCATCTCCTCTGAGTCCGCAAGGTTCTTGTCACAACCCAGTGATATAAATAAAATTTTCATAATAAATCTCCTGATACACATAATCAGAAGACAAACTGCCTTCTGATTATCATACTTTACTGATTATTTTCTTCGTTTGTTTCTTCTGTTACAGCCTCTGCAGTCTCTGCAGTTTCTTCAGAAACAGCCGGTGCAGCTTCCTGTGTCTCTTCTTCCTCAGATGTTGCTACGATTTTGACTTTGCCCTTGTATAATTCATCAATGGCGATAGCAAGCGGTTTCTTACCTGCTGCACCATCAACAAGCGGCTCACTTCCTGCGATCAGCTGTCTTGCTCTCTTGCTGGTTGCCAGCACCAGAGAATAACGGCTGTTGAGCATCATTGTGTTATCATCTTCCTCTGCATTATTGTTGATTGCCTGAATCAGTTCTGTATATGACGGATGTATCATATTAAAATTCTCCTTTCATGTGTCAGTTTTATTTTATTTAAAAATTCGCGGGACTCCTTCTGGATCGTCCTGATAAATTCTCCGTTGCGCTCTGCACGGCGTCTTTCACTCAGGATAATCTCATGAAGTTCATCCACACAATTCTCCACAACATCATCCACGAGCAGATAATCGTAAGATTCGATTCCCTCTGCCTCCTCAGCTGCTCTTCTGAGACGCGACTCGATCACAGCCTGCGTTTCGGTACCTCTTCCTACCAGACGGTTCTTAAGTTCCCGGATCGTTGGCGGTGTCACAAATACCAGAACGGTGTCTGAGATTTTTTCCTTGATCTTCATGGCACCCTGGATCTCAATCTCCAGGATCACATTCTTACCTCTGGAAAGCATCTCTTCTACATAAGCACGCGGAGTTCCGTAATAATTCTCTACATACTGAGCATACTCCAGCAAGCTCATCTGCCTCGATCATTGCCTCTACTTCTTCTTTTGTTCTGAAAAAATAATCTCTGCCATCCACTTCTCCCTCTCGCGGTTTCCTGGTAGTGACAGATATGGAAAGTACACAGTCGTCATACTTCTCGAGCAGACGTCTCATCACTGTACCCTTTCCGGTCCGGAAAATCCGGATACTACGGTCAAAACTCCCTTACTCATGCTCCTCTTCCCTTTCCTCATAGTCATATGCCTCTGCAAATCTCCTGGCAATCGTCTCCGGCTGAAGTGCAGACAAAACAAGATAATCGTCAGATGTAACGATCACAGCCTTGGTCTTGCGTCCCTGCGTTGCATCAATCAGCGAACGGGTACCCTTGATACTCTGTACCATTCGCTTCACCGGTGCAGCATCAGGACTGACAACTGCCACGATCTTGCGGGAATTTACTACGTTTCCAAATCCTATATTAATTAGTTTAGCCACAGAAACTGTCTGCCTCCATTACTCAATATTCTGAATCTGCTCGCGGATCTTCTCGATCTCTGTCTTAAGACCGATTGCAATATCAGAGACTTCAAGGTCACTGGACTTTGACAGGATCGTATTTGCCTCACGGTTCATCTCCTGTGCCATAAAATCCATCTTACGTCCCACACCTTCCTGCTCCTCAAGCATTTTTCTTCATTCCGAGGATGTGACTGTGCAGACGGACAGTCTCTTCATCATTACAGATCTTATCCGAAAACAGTACCACCTCCGCCGCGATGCGGTTGTCATCAATCTGGCTGTCCTGCAAAAGATCACGAACCTTCTGCTCCAGTTTCTCTCGATAAATGCGCACCACCTCCGGAGAACGTGCCTCCACTCTGCGGACCATTTCATCCAAACCATCCAGTTTCATAAGAAGATCCTCTCTCAAATGCTGTCCTTCTCTGGTGCGGGTCTCTACAAATTTCTCGCAGGCTTCCCTCAGAGGCTCCTCCAGAGATTTCCACAGTTCCTCCTCGTCTACCGTCTGCTCCTCCATCGTCAGAATCTCCGGATAACGGGAAAAGAGCTGATACACGGATGTCATTCTCAGACCAAATTCATCCGCCATCTGCTGCAGATATCAAGATACGCCGCCGCCAGATCATGATTATATTTCAGTGCCACACCACCGCCTGTATAATCCTCATAGTTAATAAACACATCCACTTTACCACGCTGCATATACTGCTTCATCAGGCTGCGCACCTGTCCCTCCAGCATATTGAATTTACGCGGCATCTTGATGTTCAGATCCCAGATATCTGTGATTGACAGATTTAAGTTCTACTGTAATCTTCTGCTGTCCGGTTACTTTTTCTGCATGGTAAAAGCCGGTCATACTTTTTATCATAGGTTTTTCTCACTTTGCAAGTCTGTTCTTTTACTACATACAGATTTATTATAGTGCATTCTAAAATACTAGTCAATTTGTTTTTTATTTATAACCCAGTTCTCGCGGAATATGTTACTGCTCACTCCGTTCACAGCAACTTGGTCAAAATACATTCCAAATCACTATCAAACACTAACCGTACATTGACATTTCCGGCTCGAAAAGGTTACAATAACAATAATTTCGTTATAAATGAAAATTTTGTATGTCTGATAAATAAAAGGAGATTTTAACTATGGCTTTTTTGATGGAATTACCATTGCGGCAATGGTTCAGGAATTACACCAGAATCTGGATGGCGGACGTTTTAACAAGATTGCCCAGCCTGAAGCAGATGCCTTAATGATCACAGGAAAAGGAGCAAACGGTAAGTGCAGACTTCTGCTCTCCGCCAACGCTTCCCTCCCTCTGATCTATTTTACGGATAAGAATAAACCAACCCCTTACCGCACCAAACTTCTGCATGCTCCTGCGTAAGCACATCGGCAGTGCCCGCATCAGCAGTATCTACCAGCCCGGCATGGAACGAGTTGTGGAATTTGGACTGGAGCATCGCAATGAAATGGGGAGACCCCTGTAAGAAATTTCTGATCATAGTATTGATGGGAAAACACAGCAATATCATCTTCTGCGATGAGAACCGTATGATCCTGGACAGCATCAAGCATGTTTCCTCTCATATGAGTTCTGTCCGCGAGGTTCTTCCGGGAAGAGATTATTTTCTTCCGCATACACAGGAAAATCTGATCCGCTCACCATCACAGAAGCAGAATTTATCGAAAGAGTCTGCAGCAAACCCTGCAACATATCCAAGGCGATCTACAGCACTCTCACAGGTCTCAGCCCACTGATTGCAGAGGAGATATGCTACCGTGCTTCTATTGACGGAAGTGATGCCGCACAGTCACTGACTGAAACAGCCTCCATACACCTTTATCATACCTTCCGCCGACTGATGGATCAGGTTTAGAAGGAGATTTTACTCAAACATCATTTACCGCGGCAGCGAAGCCGATAGAATATTCTGTTCTTCCGCTGACTCAGTACGGAAAGAATACCACAGTGAAACATTCTCTACTGTTTCCTCCATGCTGGAGACCTACTACGCATCCCGTGATACTCTGAACCGCATCCGCCAGAAGTCTTCCGACCTTCGCAGGATCGTACAGACTGCCCTTGAACGTAACCGCAAGAAATATGCACTTCAGCAGAAACAGATGAAAGACACTGCCAAAAGGATAAATACAAAGTCTACGGTGAACTCATCAACACCTACGGCTATGGTCTGGAAGAGGGATGCAAATCTTTTCAAGGCACTGAATTATTACACCAACGAAGAAATCACCATTCCTCTGGATCCCACCCTCACCCCTCAGGAAAACTTCAAAAAAGTATTTTGATCGCTATGGCAAGCTTAAACGTACGGAAGAAGCTCTGAACGAACAGCTTACCGATACCGAATCGAAATTGAGCATCTGGAATCCATATCCAACGCCCTCGATATTGCCCGTGCAGAAAGTGATCTGAGCCAGATCAAGGAAGAGCTGACCGAGTATGGTTACATCAAAAGCATTATTCCGGAAAAAAAGGGTGCCAAAAGCACAGACAAAATCCAAACCTTTCCACTATATTTCCAGTGACGGATTCGATATCTTTGTGGGCAAAAACAACTTCCAGAATGATGAACTGACATTTAAAAGGCAACGGGAAATGACTGGTGGTTTCATGCAAAAAAAATGGTAGGATCCCACGTCATCGTTAAAACTCCGGATGGCGAACTTCCGGACCGCACCTTCGAAGAGTAGGACGCCTTGCAGCTTATTACTCAAAAGGACGGACTGCCCCAAAGTCGAAATCGACTATATTCAGAAGAAACATGTCAAAAAACCGGGTGGCGCCAAACCTGGATTTGTAGTTTACTATACCAACTATTCTTTGATGGCTGAACCGGATATTTCCGGGATCTCAGAAGCATCCGACGAGGAAATAAAGCTCAAAAAAGGCTGTGACTCAAAGTCACAGCCTTTTTCTATGGTCTTATCTCAGTGAATTCCAAGAATATCCTTAACCGCTGCCGGCATATCCGGTGCATCTACAACTCTGTCGTGAAGAACCGGGCTGTACGGATCTCTTCTACCCACTTCTTGTGAATTTGAATGGACTTGCTGTAGATGCGATAACAGTCTTTGTGGCTGTATCACCTGTAAGCATCCTTATATTTGCTGTAAACGCCTGCTGCAACTGCTGTATGAGTATCAATAATGTATCCTGTATCCTCATAAAGCTTTTTGATAACCTCAGCGTTTCCTTCTCACTTGTGTAATTTCCATAGAAGTCAGAAAGCTTTTCCTTCATCTCAGGTGTTACATGGTGTATTTGCCATCCTTAGCTTAATGCCTGCATCAGTTGACATTTCTTATTTGCATCCTCACCTGCGATACGGTAAATGAGACGCTCCAGGTTTACTGGAGATCAGAGAATATCCATGGAAGGGTGAATTTGTGAGGATAAAATCTCTCTTTCTGTTGTAAGTTCCTGTACGGAAGAAATCAAACAGGACTTTGTTTTCATTGGAAGCACAGATCAGTTAGTGGATCGGAAGTCCCATCTGTTTTGCATAGAATGCAGCAAGGATGTTTCCGAAGTTTCCGGTAGGAACTACAACATTGATCTCATCATCCTGCCTTGATGGCACCTTTCTTGACCAGTTTCGCATAAGCATATACATAATATACGATCTGCGGTACAAGACGGCCAATGTTAATAGAGTTTGCGGAGGAGAACTGGAATCCGGCTCCGTCGAGTTCTGCTGCAAGTTCTTTGTCGTTGAACATCTTTTTGACAGCAGTCTGTGCGTCATCGAAGTTTCCTGTGATGCCTACGACTGCAGGTATTTGACACCCTTCTGTGTTACCATCTGTTTTTCCTGAACCGGGCTGACACCATTTTTTGGATAAAATACAATGATTTTCGTTCCCGGAACATCAGCAAATCCTGCAAGTGCAGCTTTTTCCTGTATCCCCGGATGTTGCAGTCAGAATGACGATCTCATTCTTCACCTGATTCTTCTCTTGCAGAAGTAGTCAGAAGGTGCGGAAGAATGGAAAGTGCCATATCTTTGAATGCGATCGTTGCTCCGTGGAATAATTCCAGATAATATGCTCCGTCTGCTTTATGAAGCGGGGCAATCTCTGTTGTGTCAAATTTCTCATCGTATGCATTTGCAATACAGTTCTTCAGCTCTTCCTCTGTAAAATCTGTAAGAAAACGGCTCATAACTTCATAGGCTGTTTCCTGATATGTCATTTCTGTTTCTTTCGGAGCTGTACGCCCTGTTATTCTTCTGCGGACATCTGCTTTACAAGCCCGGACACTGGCTTTAATTCTCCGCGTTTTCTCTGAGAACCTCATCCGGATATGTATAAAACTCATGAACACCATGCTTAAATAATCTCTTGAGATTCTTATCAAACCAGGAAATATTGCTCCTTTGCAGCTGCTGATTTCTGAATAAAAAACAGTGCTCCCTTAGAATAATCCACCCCTTCGAGAACCTGCTTCACAGCTTCCTTCGTTTCCTGGAAACAGTTACCTCAGAAAATCCATCCATCCTCAACCGGCGAAAAACTGTGCTACACCATTATTGTATTCCCAGATCACATCTGTGACATTGTCGCGGAAACTCACTGTACTTCACACGATTCATAATTACATTGGCAACCATGATCCTGCCTTTGATGTCCTCTGTACCTGCTTCTGCCTCTACGATCTGCAGAAGGTTCTGATAATCCTCATCGGACATCATCTTCGCAGAAGATACGACCTTGGAATCAAAAATTATCTATCGTAGTAGCCATGGATTCACTGACATTCATCTCAACAGCCTGGCTGGTGATCTTCTGTACACGCTGACCTACAATCACATCCTCACACGAAGTTCCGATCCTGTTGATCGTCATTCCTGCAGACGGAGTTCATTCACACCGGATGCCACGCCTGCAATTCCAGATGGAAGTTCATAACCCGCACCCTCATATGCACTGTTTACTGTACTCTGCTGCCGCATAAACTCTTTCCTGCCTGTTAAAACTGTCTGCGATCTTGAAGACCGCCTGAAACCGTCAGAACAGCAGCCGCACATACCGTCAGTGAAACAAAGCCTCTCAGAAGCCGGCAGTTTCTTCCTGTTGTTATTCTCACCCTTAACGGGCGTTGGGATCTGATTTTCTGTTAATTCTGATTTCTTCATACTCTTATAATCCTTGCAATTTCATTATTTCTTTTTTCTGAAATTATTTTTTCTGTAATATTTCTGTAATTTATAAGAAAATTATATTTAATAATCACCCATCTGTCAAGTGATTTTATATTTCCCATTATAAGAGTCTTCGTTTTTGCGGTCAATAAATTTCGTTCGACAGAATCTGCCATTTTTTTCATCTGTTACTGTTCACCTGTTCACAGTAACTTGGTCAAAATGCATTCCAGCTGATCAGCCCGCATAACGCAGTGCTTCTATTCTTTACTTTGTCTGTTGCACGTTATCTGTTTCTGTGGTTTGCTGCCATCTACTGTCTCACTTTCCTGCAGACCACCGCTCCTGATATTCCTGTCACCGCCACAACAATGATCAGACTCAGGATTTTCTTTTTTTAGATCTTTTCGCTTTTCTTCCCTTTTGAAACATTTTTGCCCTCCAAGCTGTCCTTAACCGACTCTCCTGTTCTCTGTTTCTGAAACATACTTTAACAGGAAACTGTGTTTACTTATTGAGAAATCTGTGAAAGACCAATGAAGTAACCTTACACGAACCTTAAAATCCGTCACATTTATCTGACTTATCAGATTTTCATAAAATATTTTCACTTTTTATGATTTTATTGTGATATTTTCCAACTATTATGTTATAATATTCACAAATAAAAGTCCATCGAAAGGAGGAATTTATATGAGTAAACGTATCATTACAATCAATCGAATGTACGGAAGCGGTGGACGTGCTATCGGAAAGGCTCTTGCAGAAGAACTTGGAATCGGATTTTATGACAGAGAACTGATCGAGATTGCCGCTAAGAAGAAAAACATTCCTCCTCGGCGACCTCGCTGATGTGGACGAAAAAGAGACCCGGTGTCTGGAGTTTTCCTGTAAATCATGAGATTCAGATCAACCCGGAATATCTCACAATTCCAATGAATGATGTTCTGTTTGAACTCCAGCGTGATATCATCCTTTCCCCTTTCGGATAAGGAGGACTGCGTGATCGTCGGCAGATGTGCCAATCATATCCTCCTGGACCGAACCAGCGTATTCATCTACGCACCGTTTGAAACCCGTGTAAAGACCATTATGGAGCGGCTTGACAGAGAAAAAAAAGTGCCCGGAAGCTGGTTAAGCGAATGGATAAGGAACGTAAGGCTTATTACGAATTCTTTACCGATGAGAATTGGCTGGATATGGGACAGTATGATCTTTGCATTGACAGCAGCAGATTTACTACGGAAGAAATCGTAAAAATCCTGAAAGAAGCATACGAACGATAAACGTGGGGAATGTATTATCATTCCCCACGCATTTTATCTGGAAATATATTCTTTTAAAAATTCATAGATCTGGTTTTCTGTCGGCGGACAGCCTTCTGCATGATGTCTGAAGTTTCTGGTACAATGTCCGACTCCCAATTCTCCGCTTTTACCTCTGTATCCCTGTCCGATACAGATTTTTTCATGAAGTTTTTCGAGAAGTCCTTCCTGCTTCAGCATATCCAGTGCCGGGATCAGATATCCATAGCAGGCACTGCAGGAATCCACTTCCTCTACCGCATCAGCCACTTCTACTACCTTGCGTCGTCTCGAATATTTTTGCTGAACATTTTCACCCAGTACGCGGATATCTGCTTTGAGATATCAGAACATCCGACTCCAAGTTCTCCGGCAAGCTTCACATACGGAACATCGGAAACTCTGTAATGAAGCTGCTGACAGACATAGGCATCCACAAGTACCGGATCCAGTGCTGTCCAGATACGGTTCATGACTACCGGATTTCCACCGTCTTCAAAATCCAGGTCTCCACAGATATTGTCAACTACGATAAAGTCCTGATGGATTCCTGTGTTTAAATGTGCGATCGGCTTATGCAGTCCCATGGAATGGAAATGGCGTTTCTCTGTGTTTGGGATCAGTCCCTTCATATTCTTGAGGGCACAGGTGATCTTGGTCTGGCAGTGCCCTTCATGACCGGTACATTGATCAGGAAGTCCACCTCTTTTTACACTGCTGCAAATCTTGAGTCCCAGTCCTCTGCAGTCTTTTGTAACGCTTTTGTCCTTCTGGGTATCATGAAATTCCACATCATAGCCATCACATATCTGCTGATAACCGCACACCTCAAATACATCTGAGGTACGATCCCCTACCCAGGAGCCTTCCAGGATCATCATTTTGCGGAAGCCATTCTCCTTCAGATATTCCAGATTCCGGCAATGATCTCTGTATGTGTCGTGGCACCATTGACGGAGCCGATGCCGAAACCATGTTTGGCTTGATACCAACCATTTTGTCACGGTCACCAATCAGTTCTGCGAGATTGCTCTCTTCCAGAAGTTCCCTGGTCATTTTTTTGTATTTTGTACCAGTTTTTATAAAAATCTGATTTTTTTCCATAAAATGCTCCTCCTGCCTGCATATATATTTTCTTTTTTTACAGGATAACGCATTTTGGAAGAAATGTTCCAGTTAATTATTTTAAGAGCGGAATTAGTTTTATTGTTTTGTTACTGTTTACTCCGTTCACAGCAGCCTAATCAGAACTCTTTCCTTTCCATGATCCGCTCGCTGGCTTTTTACAGATACTGCCGTGCAGATCATCAGCAATACGATCAGCAGACATGCTGTCTGCCATCCGGAAATTCTTTCCAGAAACTCAAAACCTCTCACAAAACCTTTCTTATATATATTGTACCCTTCCCTGCATACCGCCACCAGCAAAAAAAGTGCCGCTGCTGCCGCTACCATGATGATTCTGCTTTTTCTCCGCTTCGTACTTTAACCGCAGTGGAATCGTTCCGCAAAGAATCATCCCTGCAAGGATCATTGAGACACCTGCGCTGATCAGAAGGTCCTGCATTTCCTGATTTCCGGTAACCTGAACTTTCAATATCCCAATGAGCAGAGCAGCCACACCTGTCACTGCTGCAAAGCAGAAACCAAGCAGATATTTCGACCATACATACTGTTTTCTGGTAACAGGAAGGGTCATCAGATAATTCATTCCATGGTGATAAGCATCATAGGAAATCGTTCCGACAGAGACACCAATACTTTACAAAAATCGAATAGGACACAAAGAAAGTGCTTCCATTCTTCTGTACGATCAGATACATAAACCGATCAGAAAACAGCCAGATATGTCTTCATATTTATTTTGAGCAGTTCCATATCTTTCGCTAACAATCCACTCATAATGTCTCTCCTTTCACCAGCATGGTGATCACCTCATCCACACTACCTTTCTCAACTACGATCTCCGGGTAGTTTTCCAGATAATAGTGCTTCTGGTCTGTCAGGCAGCTGTATCCAAACGGCTCCTTCCTCACACGCAGAAGATATTCTTTATCAAGTGCCTCGTATTCCTGCTCTGTCACTTTGAGAAATCCATATTCCTCAAGAATACGGTCCGTCTCCTCATGAAGAACAATTTCCCCTTCATGGATCATATACAGGTCATCGCAGAAATGCCCAGATCGGAAATATGGGAACTGACCACGATGGAACGCCCTGATCTCCATATATTCCCGCAGAAGATCAAGGATTTCTTCTCTGGCAACCACATCCAGCCCCGCTGTCGGCTCATCCAGAAGCAGCAATTGTTGCCATGGCTGAGTGCAAGGAGCACATTCAGCTTTGCTTTCATTCCGGTAGAGAAATCTCTGATCTGTTTGTTCCGTGGAATTCGAAATTTCACATTTTCAGCGAACTCTTCTTTCCCTGAAGTCCGGTAAACCGCTTCATAACCGGAATAAGTTTCTTTGATTCACTTTCAGATATTCCGAAAATCCACTGTCTGAAAACACTGTGCCAATCTCCTGTTTCTGCTCGGGTTTAAGATCTTGCGCTGTCCCTGTCCAATACTTTTACGCTGCCCTGATCCGATTGGATAAGACCAAGTATAAGCTTAAAGGTCGTACTTTTTCCGGTCTATTTGGCCCCGATCAGCCCTGATGATCCGATCCTTAGGAATCTGCATATTCAGATTAAGCTGTAAAATCATTATATTTTTAATCACATGATCGAATTCCCATCATCATAGCCTGTCCTCCATTATAATATCAAATGTCTCTCTGATCTCTTTCTCAGTCAGCCTCCTACCTGTGCCCTTCTGGACGGCTGCCTCGAGTTCCTTCTCCAGCTCCTGCGCCTCTCTTCCATTAGAAGCTCCTGATTTGTATTTGCAAAAGCTTCCTTTCCATGGACAGTTACGACCAGTCCCTCTTCTTCCAGACTATCATAAGCTTTTTTTCACCGTGAGTGCACTGATCTTTAGTTCTCTGAAAGTGCACGCACGGAAGGAAGTGCCCTCCTGCAGTCAGTGTACCTTCTATTATTCCTGCCTTGATCTGAATCATGATCTGCTCATAGATCGGTTCCATGGAAGTATGGTTTATGATAAGATTCAACTTCATCCTCCTTCTAGCAAACAGTATATAACAGTATAGTACTATTGTCAACTGTTATATACTGTTTATTATAATAAAAAAGCCCTCTCCTCATCGAATTTCAATCTGTTTCTGATGAAAAAAGGCTTTTAAACTCCTAATTCCTGCTATATCTCAATATTTGATTTTTCTTGTTTCTCCCTTTAAGATATCTGTATTTGATATAATGGAGAAGTTTTTCTTCACCATGGTCATTCAAAATGCGAAGAAGCGCCTCCAGTTCCTTCTTTGTCTGTGGGTGGATGAACCAGAGTTTTTCTTTGCTCTTGAGAAAATAATCCAGAGGCTGGCTGTTTGTATAGGCATCTCCCAGATAATTCCGGCGAAGCACTGATCCGGTCCATAACCATCTCTGCCACATATTTACGCGGCATCTGCGCCCCATGATCACATGCTCCCCATCAAGAGAATAGTCGACCCAGTGCTCAAAATGATGCTTGTTCCTGCCTGTGATGGAGCCAGGAAGTGGAAATCCGATGTCCTCCGCTCTGCATTATTCGGGCTTCTCGTTCCCTGATAATATTTACATCCCACCAGAAATTCTGCCGGTGTATATTGGAAAGGTCGTGAAGCAGTCCCTGTTTATATAAGCCGATCCGAAACAATATTTCATTACCAGTAATTTATGCTTTGTTATCGTCTTGAAGTGCAGCCACGGATGCATCATGCTCTATCTCCCCCTGCCTTGCCACCAGTACCCAATGGTACGTGGATTGATGTCTATTGTTTTTTTGTAACTTACACTGTCTTCCCTGAACCATTTTTCTTCTTCCTGATCCGAGGTGTCGACAATCTTTCTCCATATCACTCCATCCGAAGGTTTGGCAATGATTTTCCTCTCCTCCCAGTGAAAATTGTAACCTATATAAAGGAAGTCATCTTTGTTCCGTCTGCTCTCTCAGCATAATCTCCACAGTACATGATCCCGATCAGGCGGCTGGTGTTTTCCATATTCAAAAGCCACGCACGTTCTCCATGGAAAGAAATATCCGGAACCTTGGCCATATAATCTACGTTTCGAAGCTCATCCGGCATATGAAGGATCGGATGCTCCTTTCGGAATTCAATCGCTTTCTTCACAAAAGAGAACAGTTTCTCCTGTTTTTGAATGATTTCCAGTCCGTCCAGCCTGTGCTGTTGTTATCCTGACACCAGGCATTATTATTTCCTCCCTGTGAATTGCCGAACTCATCTCCTCCATAAAGCATCGGTGTACCCTGACTCAAAAGCAGCATGAGAAAAGCATTTCCGAAGCTGCTGCTCCCTTGAGACGGCGGATTGCCTGCTTCCTCGTCGCGCCTTCTACACCGCAGTTCCAGGAATAATTATAATCACTGCCGTCATGATTCTCTTCTCCGTTCGCTTCATTATGGCGGTAATTATAAGTCACGGTGTCATACAGAGTAAATCCATCCTGACTCGCCATGTAATTGATCGTTCCGAAATCTCCTGTATTTCTCTTAATATGAAACTGTGTCCGGCGATCATCCCTCGTCACTCTTGGAGAAGGCGACGCATATCCTGCATAAATCCTCTGTTGTACTCTGCCAGCATATTCTCTTTGTCGGGCTGTCCGGAAATATCAGAAAACATTTTTTGACTCCATACAGGAACGGATCATCTGTTCGATCAGTTCCTTCTGGGACACCATCTCCTACCAGATGGAAACCATCCACATGATAGTATTTTTTCCAGAACCACAATGCATAAAGCACTTTTCATCGGTGCGGTATCTGCCGGGAAATACATTTCCATAATACATTCTATTCCAGCCTCATGAGCCTTTCACCATATCGCAGAACTCCTTTTGCGGTTTCCTGGTAGCACAGTAAGCGCTTTTGGGTGCAAAATAAAATCCCGGCTGATATCCCCAGTAATTGATCCTCGTCTTCTGATGCTTTTGCCGAATCATGACCTTCCAGATTCTGCCACAGATTTTTCCATAAATTCATAACATGGCATTAATTCAATCGCATTGATGCCCAGTTCTTTCCAATAGGGAATCATTTCTGTAAGACCTGCAAAGGTACCTTTTTTTGGGTGAGATCTTTGCCTGTCTTGTATAACCCCTGACATGGATTTTATAAAGAATCATATCCTGATACCCGGTTTTGGTGCCACATCTCCCATCCAGTTATATCCCTTTGTATTGAGAAAACTGCATCTTATTTTGTGCATCTTCCTTATCTGTTATTTTGCCAAATGCTCTCTTCCTGTCTGTATTTTCATAAGCATACGGATCCTGACATATTTTTGTATCTATTCGAAAAATTATATTCATATTGTTCCGGCTTAAATCCGGACACCATCATTGCACACATTTTACCAGTCCGATTTGCTTCTGTAAAAGGAATCTCTTTCTGCCGGTTTTCTCCCTTATGATACAGAATCAGAGAAGCTTCTTCATCAGCGGGAACCTCCACAGCAAAATTTATACCCCCGGAAACTTTTGTGGCACCAGGCAGCATCGGATTGCCCGTGTGTCAAAAGCCCGCTTTGGATCGTACATAATCCCTCCTGTCTCTCTCCTGTCCGTCTATACATGCCTTCTATGATCAGAGCTGCTTTATCCAGCTCAACCGGACAATGGTCCGATCCCACGATTTCACTGTGGATCACCGCATCCTTCAAATATCTCCTGAGGGCAGGAGGGATACCAGGAAGTAGTCGATTCTCCATCCTGCGTTTTCTCACGCGCTCTTGAAGCGGTAGGGACCACCAGGAATACTTCCTTCCTGATCCGGATAAAAATAGCGGAATGTATCGATAAATCCGCTTTCCAGGACTTTCGTAAAGCAGCTCTCTCTTCATCCGTAAATCCTGCGTTTTTTGCGGTTTGTCTTAGGATTCTTGAGGTCGATCTCCTGATGTGCAACATTCAGATCGCCGCAGCAGATGACCGGCTTTTGTCCTGAGCTTCAGAAGATAAGCAAGAAAATCTCTCTCCCACTCCATTCGATAAGAAAGACGCTTCAGTTCCGTCTGAGAATTTGGCGTATATACTGTTACAAAATAAAAATGATCAAACTCAAGAGTGATCACACGTCCTTCCTTGTCATGTTCTTCTATTCCTATCCCATAAAAAACAGAAAGCGGCTCTTTTTTGTAAAATCGCAGTTCCTGAATATCCCTTCCTGTTTGCATAATTCCAGTACTGATGATAGCCCGGAAGTTCAATCTTGACCTGTCCTTTGCTGACATTTCGTCTCCTGCAGACAAAAAAAATATCTGCGTCCAGTTCGAAATCTATCTTCAAACCCTTTGGTCAGACATGCTCTGATTCCATTTACATTCCATGAAACAAATTTCATTTCGTTTCTCCTTCATTTTTTATATCATTTATTATACATGATTCCTGAGTGAGTTAAAATACATTTTTTTATTTTTGCACAGAACAACCGTTGTAAAGTCCTGTTTTTTCTGATAAAATGAATAAAATAACCAAAAGAAAAAAAAAGTGAGGAATTCAATTATGAGTGATGAATTTTACAAATTCCAAATGTGCACCGAGTGACTGTGGGACCTGCGGACTGAACTGCGGCGGAGCTGACCCTGAAGAAGGTCACAGCACAATTTCACTGACACTGAGAGGATGACAGAGGTCGAATGTGCGATCCTTTTACAGTCTTCCCTGATAGATGAGCAGAATATATTGCACTTCTTCCGCTGGACGAGAACTACCAGAATCAGAGCGGAGAGGTTTATCTCTATCGTTTCTCCCGTACAGAAGAACGAGCGATCCGATGCTTGCCAACATCGAGGATGACGCGGAATACCAGGCAGCAGCCATAGCATTTGATATTGTACTTGACAATGCCCGCAGAGCAGAAGAAGGCGAAACACTGGAATAATTCTTATTCGCAGTTACTGATATTCATTTACTATTTCACAGGCACATATTTCACAGCACAAAATAAGCGGAGTATCCGGAACACTAAAGTCCGGGAACTCCGATTTTGTATTTATCCCACTATTTTTATTTCTTGCGTAGTGCTTCCAAAGCCGCCATTACGGATGCCCTGTGCATCATCATCTACTGTAATTCCATATTCTACAAAATCCCTGCATAAACCTGTTCTGCCTTCGAATGCTTACAGACTTGCTCTCATTGCTGTCGTTGGTGATCTTCGAAAAAATATGTCCTTCATTGTCAGAATAAAATAATCACTGTCAACGATCCCAACCGTATTGTTGAGCTGCAGACGGTATTTGAATCCCAGTCCGCTCTCGGATAGCATTTCAGAACCCAGTCCTGCTCCATCTCGACGCGGATACCGGTAGGGATCTTGACGGTCTCGCCCGGATTCAGTGTAATGTCCACAGGTGAAAAGAAATCATATCCTGCACTTCCTGCTGTTGCTCTTACCGGAAGCTTGATTTTATTATAAATGTCGGCAATCGTTTCCTCTGCTGTCTCCGGAAAAGTATCTTTCCAGTCTGCCATAAAAACGCTCTGCACTTACTTTGTCATTTATTCGGCATGAAGAATCCATCCTGTGTTCACAAAGCGCGTTATAGATCAATCACACGCTGATCTGTCCCTGCTCAAAATCAGTTGTGATAATCTGGAATCATGTCGATACATCCTTTTGAAGGATTTCTTTATTCATTGATTGTCTTACCTTCTGTCCCGAACAACATCTCCAATTTTATTCGGATCAATGGTGATCTGTTCAATCTTCGGTGCCCACTGATTTACTTCTTTTCATTGGCTCTGGGATTGCCTTGCTCTAACTTCATCCATAATGTAGACGCGTGCCTCACGGGTACGGGCAATGGCTTCTTCAACGATAGGACTTGTAAGTCCGTGAATCTTGATATCCATCTGGATAGCTGTAATACCATCTTATATTGTACCTGTTACCTTGAAATCCATATCTCCGAAGAAATCCTCAAGACCCTGGATATCTGTAAGTACAAGAAATCATCATCTGTATCGCCTGTTACAAGTCCGCATGAGATTCCGGCAACCATAGCCTTAATCGGAACACCTGCAGCCATAAGTGACATACATGATGCACATGTTGAAGCCATTGATGTAGAGCCGTTTGACTCAAATGTCTCAGATACGGCACGGATAGTATATGGGAACTCCTCAATGCTTGGAAGTACAGGAACAAGTGCCTTCTCAGCAAGTGCTCCGTGTCCAATCTCACGACGTCCCGGTCCACGTGCTAGCTTTGTCTCACCAACAGAGTATGAAGGGAAGTTATAATGATGCATATATCTCTTTGTTGTGATATTTTGCATCAAGTCCGTCGATTTTCTGAATCTCTGATAAAGGAGCAAGTGTTACAACATCACAAATCTGAGTCTGTCCACGGGTAAACATTGCAGAGCCATGAACTCTAGGAATCAAATCAACCTCTGCTGCGAGTGGTCTGATCTGGTTGATTGCATTTACCGTCCGGACGCTTATGATCCTTTAAAATCATCTTTCTGACTGTCTTCTTCTGATACTGGTAAATAGCCTCTCGCCAAGTACTGCAAGGTACTCCCTCATTGTCAGCGAAGGCTTCCTCTAACTGCTCTGTAATTGCTCTTATATTTTCCTCACGCTTCTGCTTCTCATCTGTGAATACTGCCTCCTCCATCTGCTCAGGAGTAACAATTTTTTGATATCCTCAAACATCTGCTCCGGAATAGCACAGCTCTCATAGTCATGCTTTGGCTTGCCAATCTCATCACGGATCTGATCCATAAATGCGATAACTGTCTGGTTGATATCGTGGCACTTGTAGATTGCCTCAATCATCTGATCCTCAGGAAATCTCATTGGCTCCTGCTTCAATCATAATGACCTTTTCCTTTGTAGAAGCAACTGTGAGCTGTAAATCGCCCTCATCCCACTGCTTCTGTGAAGGGTTTACGATAAACTCTCCATCAACAAGTCCCATCTGTGTCATGGCACATGGTCCGTCAAACGGAATATCTGATATATGAACAGCAAGAGCTGTACCGATCATTGCAACTATCTCAGGACGGCACTCAGGATCCACTGACATGACAAGGTTGTTTAATGTAACATCATTTCTGTAATCCTTTGGGAAAAGAGGTCTCATAGGACGGTCAATTACACGATCTGTAAGGATAGCGTTCTCAGATGCCTTTCCCTCACGCTTGTTAAAACCACCCGGAATTTTTCCTACAGAGTACATCTTTCCTCGAACTCAACGCTGAGTGGGAAGAAATCCACACCGTCACGTGGCTTGTCAGATGCACCTCGAATAGTATAGCATAAAACATCCAACGTGTAAACAAGATAATTATTTATTTTTGAACTTTATTTTCGAAAATAAGTGTCCTTCGATGTCCCTTATGATCTGTGCCTTGAGTGCCTCTTGAAAAAGCAAATTTTGCGCCGGCTCTGGAATCTGAGGAAAGAAACTACGCAGTCCTGTCCATACAAATCCCTGTCGCAGTCAAAAGATAGGTTTCAACACCAAGGAAATCCTCACCGATTGTCGGCTTATATCCGACATTGGTGATTCCCTGATATTCGGTTTCTCCAAACTTTGACACTGTCACATAGACACCGTTTGGCGGCATGAGCTTCTGTTTGGGAGGATCAGATTGGTTGTCGGGAAAAATTTCTTGTGCCAAGACCTTTCCGTGTTCCACCGTACCTTCCACAAAAAAATCGGTTCCAAGAAGCTCGGATATCTTTTTCATGTTGCCTTTTTGAGTTCTTCCCGGATAAATGTACTGCTTATCTTACGGTTTTCCGTCCATTTCCTTTTGGAACGATCTCTGTACTATAGCCATATTTCAGACCGGATTTTTTGAGAAGTTCAGGTGTGCCCTTCCGCTCATATAGCCGAACCGGTAATCCTCTCCCACTACTACGAAAGATGCCCTTGCAGTGCGCCAACCAGGATCTGGCGGATAAACTGATCCGCCTTCATATGCCGTATCTGCTCGTTCAGCGGACATTCCAGAAGGACATCCACTCCCATATCTTCAAGAAGCAGTCTTCTTTTTTCTCCTGTGAGGATTGTCTGACGATCGGACACAAAGGCAACAACCACCGATGTGGTTCCATATTCTTTCTTGTGATCCCGGATCTTCTGGATCAGAATATCTGTATACTATTCTATTCCATAAAAATCTTAACCGGCTTAAACTCACCGGTCTCATCAAGATACGAATACACCCCGACAAATATGCCCTCATGATTGTATACTCTGTATCTTATATCAGAGTCAGCACTGTGTTTTAAATAATCCGTAAGCACTGCCGGAATTTTATTTCCATTTCTGACAAGCTTATCAGCATCTGAAGCAGTATGCACTGCCGGCAGATTTTCGAATACTCCGTCAACAGGCATCACCATATCAAAGCAGCCTTCATCCACCTTTGACTGAATCTGTGAAAGTGTAAGTGCATGCTCTAAGTCAAAGCCTGCTACCCTTACTCTAAGCAGTGACTTCATGCAGCCATGGCAACCCAGCCTCTCTCCGATGTCATTGCACAGCGTCCTGATATATGTGCCCTTTGAACAGTGCACCGTCATCGTAACCTCCGGTAAATCAATGCTTTCAACCTTGATATCAAACACCTCGATATCCCTGGCTTTTCTCTCTATAACCTTGCCCTCCCTGGCAAGCTCATAGAGCTTTTTCCCATTGACCTTTAGAGCCGAATACATTGGCGGCACCTGCTTTTGTCTGCCAATAAACTGTGATATTGCATCATACACCGCCTGCTCAGTCACATTGACCTTAGCCTGATTTAAGACCTGCCCTGAAATATCCTGTGTATCTGTCTCCTGTCCTAAAAGCAGCACAGCTTTATAGACCTTGTCCTTATCTGTCAAAAGGTCACACACTCTGGTTGCCTTTCCAAGGCAGACAGGAAGGACGCCTTGCGCATCAGGATCAAGTGTACCTGTATGACCAATCTTCTTCTGGTGGAATATGCCTCGAAGCTTTGCCACAACGTCAAAGCTTGTATAGCCTTTCCTTGTATACATTGATTATTCCATTAACCATCTGCCCAAGAATCTCTCCCTAAATATTATCCTTAATTGCCGTAAGGATGCGGTCTGTTGCCACCTCAAGCGGTCCGTCAATCGTAAATCCGGCTGCCTTTACATGTCCACCGCCGCCAAATACCGACGCAACCTTTGCCACATCATAATCACCGTTTACGCGCAGGCTGCCCTTGTAGGTACCATCCTCATTTTCGTAGAGAAATACAGCAACCTTTATATCCTTTGTCACGCGCAGCTGATTTACAATACCATCAAGATGCTTTGGTAGCACATCATACTTCTCCATCTCAGCGCGCGATACTGCAGACAATATAACATCACCATTCAGATACAAAGCAGCATTCAAAAGTGCCTGCCCCATAATCTTGTTCTGAGCAAATGTCTTTGTATAAAATGTATCATCGATTATCCTTGAATAATCAATGCCCATCTCCATCAGGGAGCCTGCTATATCCATAGTCTTTTTGAAGTACATGAATACTGGAACACGCCTGTATCATGCACCATGCCTGTGTAAATACACTCTGCTATCTGTATTGTGATGCGCTCCTTCGGCAGAAGTTCAAACACAAGCTCACAGGTTGAGCTCGCATCCGGAAAGATGTAATTTGCGTCTGCAAAGGCCCGTTTGTGACATGATGATCTATGCAAAGTGTCCTTTTTGCAGACTCAAAATACTTAGCTGCACTTCCCAGTCTGCCTGTGTCACTGCAGTCACATGCTATGAACAGATCGTATACTGTATCATCCGCATAGCTGCTGTCAATCTCATCTGCTCTTTGCATAAACTTAAAGATGTTCGGGCTTGGCTCTAAATAAAGCCTTGCCTTTATATCAGGATAATAATCCTTTATGTAGTTGTATACCGCAAGTGTTGAGCCGACACAGTCGCCGTCCGGTCTCACATGACCGGAAACGGCAACTGATTGTGCATCCTTTAAAATAGAATCAATCTCTGTCATAATCAATCCTCTTTGTTAATCCTCTTTGAGATTTTTGTTACTTCATCAATCTTTTTAGACATCTCAACACCATACTCTATAGACTGGTCTATGATAAATGTAATGGCAGGTGTATTTCTTAAATTGATGTTCTTTGCGAGAGTTCTGCGTATATATCCCTCCGCTGACTTAAGTCCTGCAAGTGTATCAGCCTGTGATTTCTTGTCACCAAGCACACTGATATAAGCCTTTGCTGTCTTTAAATCAGGTGCCACCTCGACAGCAACAACACTTGTCATGGGATTGATACGCGGATCCTTTATCTCACCGCGTATGATATTTGACAGTTCACGCATTACCTCTTCGTTGATACGAATATTTTTTATGCTGTTCTTTCTCATATAATCCCGCTTTCTTTTTTTATATTAAACCGTAACTATCCGAATAGCTGCATTAATTCAAGATAACCAATATATGATTATCTCGGAACCTCTACCATCTTGTAAGCTTCAACTATATCGAATTCCTGAATATCATTAAATCCGTCAAATACAAGACCACACTCGTAGCCTGTCTTGACCTCCTTGACGTCATCCTTGAATCTCTTGAGTGAAGCAAGGTCTCCCTCGAATATCTGCTCACCCTCTCTGCTAATTCTGACACGGCAGCCTCTCTCCATAAATCCGTCAAGCACATATGAACCTGCAATGTTTCCAACGCCTGAAGCCTTGAAAATCTGTCTGATTTCCGCATGTCCGATAACCTTCTCCTCAAATACAGGATCAAGCATACCCTTCATGGCAGCAGATACATCCTCGATTGCATTGTAGATGACCTTGTAAAGTCTGATATCTACGCCCTCACGGTCTGCTGTAGCCTTGGCAACAGGATCCGGTCTGACGTTAAAGCCAATGATGATTGCATTTGATGCTGATGCAAGGATAACATCTGACTCGTTGATGGCACCAACGCCGCCATGGATGACCTTGACCACAACCTCCTCATTTGAACTCTGCTTAACAGCTTCAACTGAACCCTGTACATCTGGCTTTGATGATAATCGGAAGCTCCTTTCAGATCGCTTGCCTGAATCTGATCAAACAGATTATCCAGAGAAATTTGCCTTTAGTTTCCTCAAGAAGACGGTTCTTGTTTGGCATGGCTGATCGCCTCTACCGTCTGCGGCATGACACCGTCGTCTGCTGCTACTACAAGAACTGCGATATCTGTGGAGTTTGCGCCACGCATACGCATAGCTGTAAACGCTTCATGTCCCGGTGTATCGAGGAAGGTGATCTTCTGTCCGTTGATCTCTACAACAGAAGCACCGATATGCTGTGTGATTCCACCAGCCTCTGCCTCTCGTTACGTGGGTATCACGGATTGCATCCAGAAGAGATGTCTTACCGTGGTCAACATGACCCAACACAGACTACAGGCGGTCTGGAAACCATATCTTTTTCGTCTTCTTGTCTTCTTTAAAGTTCTCCGATAACGTCTACTTTTCTCTTCCGGCTCTGCAATGATGTCGTGGTCAGAGCGATCTCCTGTGCTTTTTCAAAATCGATCTCATGGTTTACAGTTACCATGGTTTCCTTCCATGAAAAGCTTCTTGACAATTACAGATGGCTGCATCTTCATTGCTTCTGCCAGTTCACGAATTGTCATCTTCCGAAGTGTGATCTCTTTTACTTCTGGTTTCTTTCTCTTCCTGTTTCCGGCTGAGGAGTTGGCTTTGAAGAGCCTTTCGGAATTCTGGAGAGATTTCTTCTTCCCTCCCTGATTTGGTCTGTTATGTCCTTGCACCGGAATTCTTATCGAATTCTTATCTTCCCTGGCCGCCGAAACGTCCACCCTGACGATTTCATCGCCCTGTGGTCTTCCGCCCTGGCGTCCCTGTCCATCACCCTGGGATCTTCCTGCCACCGAAACGTCCACCCTGACGATTTCCATCGCTCCTGTGGTCTTCTCCGCCTGGCGTCCTCAGTCTCGTCACCCTGGGGATCTTCCCTGGCCGCCGAAAGCGTCATGACGATTTCCATCGCCCTGAGCTCTGCCTTCGCCTGTAGTCTTCCCTGACGGTTTCCGTCTCCCTGCAGTCTTCTGTTGCCTGCTCCGGTGGTCCCCGTTATTTCTTCTTGCTCTGTCACCATCTGTTCTTGAACTGTCCGAGCTCTTCCTTCACCGACATCTTGAGTGAACCCTGTTCTCTCGCCTTCAGCTTTCACAGGTTTCTTTCTTGTTTTCCTCCGTCACTTGCATTCT